>Ga0181419_1000261_pt1 | contig 18184 bp, 13 predicted proteins | sample 42SPOviralmetaG_FD_130144 | JGI IMG/M metagenome (GOLD analysis project Ga0181419, IMG submission 130144) | Marine viral communities from the oligotrophic San Pedro Time Series (SPOT) site, San Pedro Channel, CA, USA - 42 SPOT_SRF_2013-04-24 | ecosystem: Environmental > Aquatic > Marine > Strait...
CTTCTTCTTCTTCTTTCTTGAGAGCAAAGGTTGTTTTGTGGTCTGACTTAAAAGCCAGAGAACAATCCTTGTGGTCGTTGATGTTGTTGAATGTGATGGAACCTTGACATGTACGACACTTGGCGAGTGGCTTGTTAGGGCATTCATGAGATGTAAAACTCATCTTTCCCTTTATCTTCTTGTATTCTATCCGCGGACCATTAGGCCCACAGTGTTTACAAAAGCGATAGCAGGTCTTTTTGTGTTCTTCCAATTCATCTACACTCATACGCTCTTTACAGACTTCGCATTGCACCTTCCTAGCAGAACACTCATTTTTCTGGTGCATTGCTAGTGCGTAAACACCTTCACACACTTTATCACAAGCAGTACAAGTCCTACAACCAATGCCATTCGCATCCATCATTCGGTACATTGCTGGACAAGGAGGTCCATTGGGGTCTCTACCCATCTCACCGTAAAGCTCCCACCTCTTAAACACCTTCAGTGGTATCTTGTGACACTTCGTGGGACACATAAAGTACTTATCTCCCTTTTTCTCGTGGTACTCTATTTGTTGCCTAGTACAGCGCAAACAAGACATATTTGCTTGTGAAGCAGGACAAGGAACCAACTTATCCGTTCTGAAATTCCCGAAAGTGAGGTCCTTCTCATATCCATTCAGAAATACTGGCACCTGCTGTTTGTCACAACATATCGGACAGTTTTGTTCCTGTTTCTCTGATTTCTGACACTTCTTGGTGCTTAGAACATCACCAAGAGTTGTGTCCTTTTGGATTGATTGTTGCTTCTTCAAAGCGTTGAGTTCCTCTTCCATCTCTTTCATTTTGAGGAACATCTCTTTGATATTTGATACTGAGTCAACCATCTTTGATAACTTATGATAAGCTATTTCTCAATTAATAAGAAAACTTGTCCCAAATTAATAGTTCTCATAATTAGATTTAATGAGCCCATTTAATTCAGATTTGCAGTTTTCAGTCTTAATTGATGTTAACAAAGGAGTTGTTAACGTTTGATATGTTGATTTACAGGTGTCGCAGATGGGATTTGATACCCACATCATTCGAACTTAGAAGGAACGCGCATCAAGGTTATGCTACCGCGACAATAAGACAACACATCAAACACATAATGGTTTATGAAATACCGCACTTCACAATAGTTAAGAACACTCAGATTGTGCTCTTTTTCTAATGCAATTAGGATTACTTCGGTTATAATATAATTAAGCCCTATTAATAACGTCCACGGCGCAATTCAGATGCTTAAAATATGGACGGAAGAACCAGAGCATGCTAGTGGGACCATACTAACATGATGGTTCTTACCTATCTAAGTTTAGCAATATAAAATTTCAATTTTTTATACATATAAAAATTTGAAAGTATTGATAAACAATAAACCTATCAATTGTAATACATACAGCCCACAGCAAAAACATGATGTCTACAAAGGTCGTCAACACCATTTCTGCTTTCGTTCACGATGAGAACCTTGAGACGCTCAAGAAGCTCAAAGTGTTCTTGGAGGAAAAGATGGATGATGCCGATGAAGTGACTGATATGATTGATGAGTTTACTTCTACTCTTTCGCTTACCAAAGTGAAAGGCACAAAGAAGATGAAGCTTGCCGATGGCAAGCCAAAGAGGACTAGAAAGCCAACTTTCTACAACCACTGGTTGGGAGAGAGATTGAGGACTTTTAGCGCAGAGCAAAAAGAGCTTCCAGAGGAGGATAGAGTTGGAAAGACTGGAAGGATGAAGGTCATTGCGGATGAATGGAAGGAATTCAAGAAGAACACTGATGCCTTCGACGAAGCAAAGTCCAAATGGGAGGACCTTTCATCATCTGATGAGATTCTCGAAACCCCAAAGGAAGTCAAGAAAGTGAAGAAAGAGAAGGTCAAGAAGCCTAAGAAGTCAAAAGTTGTGCCAGAAAAGGTAGAGGAAGATGATGATGATTCAGATGATGAATCAGATGATGAAGACAATTCGCCTGTCGCCATCAATTCTGATAGTGAGGATGAGGGCGATGACATCTAAAAACCAAAAACCAAAAACCAAAAACCAAAAAAAACCAAAAAAACCAAAAAAAAAAGAAAAAAATTTTCTTATTAAGTGAGAATATACTAGAAATGGTATATAATCATTTATCAGCTTTGCCAGAAGAGTTGAATGAGATGATTTGGAAATTCTATTTCCAGAAGAATGTTGCCTCAAAGATAAACAAGATTGTTTCAGCAAAGAAATGGGAGAACCCTAGTAAGCGTTTATGTTTGCTGTGCGACGACCTAGGTTGCCTTCAACAAGGAGATGGGATTGATAATACAATGGATGTATTGTTCAACAAAGAAGAAAGTTATTATGAAAATCCAAACAAATGTGAATGTACAAATTGCATATGTTTCGGATGGCCATGTTTAAACCATTCAGTATATGCGAGTGATACGATTGGCATATCATCATTGTGGAGTATTGGCAACAAACCAAAATCCCCCTTACCAGATGATTTGTTGGAAAACTTAAAAGATGACCCTGATATGACAAGATTTCCTAATATATGGTATTAATACCACAAAAGAATAAAATTTGAAAAAATGTAACAATTTTTTCTATTAAGTAAGAAGCTTTCAATATGTTGATGATTGATTTTAATGAAGTAATTACATCAGTTGTATCAGAAATCAAACAAAACTATGAAGACTATGCCGATGATGAAGAGAAGTTCATTAAAGCATCAATTGAGGAACTTGCAGATTTAGAAGATTCATCAGCAATCAATGATGTCTATGAAACTATTATCGATGATGTGGATTATTTAGTAAAAAACAAAAACTAAAACCAAAAAAAAAACAATAACAACAAAAATCCCCAAAACCCAAAAAAACCAATTTTTTATTATAATAATTATTATTATTATATTTCCCAATCTATTTCAGTTTTTCCATCAGCGAGAAGTATTTTATTAGTACGAACAAAATGGTCGCACTCTATAAACGGTTTCCTTGATAAAGGACTAGGGTGTGTATGTTCTAAGATATGATGCTTCTCAATATCAATAGTTGATTTGAGTTTCCTAGCATCATTCCCCCATAAAAGGAATACTACACCACTTGTATTATCAGATATATATTTTAATAAATCTAACGAAAACCCCTTCCATATTTTTTTATGACTATTTGATTTTTTCTCAAATAGAGTTAGTGTTGTATTTAAAAGTAACACTCCTTGTTTAGCCCATTTTGTTAAATCACCTTTACTAAAATCCATATTAGTATTACATGTATTATCAATACACTTATAAACATTCTTTAAAGATGGAGGTAATTTAATACCTTCCGGAACTGAAAATGATAGTCCCATAGCCTGTTCTTCATTTAAGTATGGGTCTTGACCTATTATTACAACTTTTAATTCTTCTAAACTAAAATGATTAAAAGCAGCAAAAACTAAATCTGGATTAGGTAAAACTGCTAAATTATGATCACTATTTTGCTTTGCGTAATTAATTTTATTATCAATATCATGCTTAGTCATTAAATCTGCTATAATAAGCCGCCAAACCATATTTGTTGCTGCTAGATTGTGATACATATTTATATTCTATGTTTTTATATTCTATGTATTACTATCAGATTAAATTTAAATAAATTTAATTTTCAATTTTTATAAAATTTTTATTTTGTCTTTTTTGTATCTAAAGAAAGAATAAAAAAAGTTAGTAACAGTTGTAATTATATCCCTAGGTTTTAAACTATTATTTATATTATGTATAATAATCTGTAATCTAAAATTACTATCTTTTATTTTTTTTAATTTTGATTTCATAGTATCTATTTGTATATCTTTATTTTTACATTCTTCACAAACCATTTATTTTAGAAACAATATTTTAATTTTATATCAGGCATAAAATTAATTACTTTATGAAATCCTTCTGTTTTTGTCATATCCTCAAATCTTTTTTTATATGTATTATAAGCAACTTTGGGAACTTTGCTTCTAACTTTCCCTTTATAATTGGGATTAATATTGCTATCATAGTATCTTTGTTTATTTAATTGGAAAGCTATTTCCAGAGGTGTTTTAATATGAATGCCAACTACTGAATAATGTTCCGGTAGTAATTTAATAAATTCAGCACGATTTTTTTGAGTGGCATTTAAATTATCAATAAATATTAATACCTCATCTTGTAATCCCTTTTTATATTCTTTCATTAATTTTTATTTAGTATATTCATCATTTGATAAATGTAAATGCTCTTTAATTTTATTATGTTTTACATATTCTTTTATAAATTCTGTTTTTCCACATCCAGGATATCCCTGCATTATAACAACCACATTGTTATTAAATTCCTTAACATCGCTAATACTATTAGGTTTACTGGGTAAAGGAATACAATCTGGTTTAATATCTTCTTTGTTATTTTCGAAATATTGGTTTTGTGTTTTAAATTTAATACCAGAATTATAAGCAAAATTTATATCAGCAGAACTATGATCATCTTTTCTACCAGCGGCATCGCCTACATAAAATACTTCTTTTGGTTTTCCATTTAATTTAACAAATTCATAATACATCCCCGGCATTGGTTTTCTATAAATATCATCTTTATCTGAAATAAAATAATCAGCAAATGGAAATAATTTTTCTATTTTGTATACTATATCTTCTAATTTAGTTTTACCTCTATATATTCCATTTTGATTTGTAAAAATTACAATTTTGTATCCACTAACTATTAATTCATTTAATTTACTATCTACATTATCAAAAGCATATTCATAGTCATTTTTGTCTATTGGGAACCGTTTTTTACTCTTAGTTTTAATTAAGGTCCCATCAAGATCAAAAGCAGCAACTTTCTTAGATGGACTAGTAAATTTGTAAAAATTTGAATTCATTTATTTATATAAATAATAATTTAATATATTAATTATGGAAGATAAAATTGTAATAGATTTAAATAAAAATTTATTAGATACAAATTTTCAATTTTTAAATAATGATAATGAATGTATTATATGTAAAGATGATTTAGATAAAAATGATGATTTAGTATTAATAAATAACCTATGTAAGTGTTATAAAGCAGCAAAAATATGTAAGGAATGTTTTATTACATGGATAAAAGAAAATAAGGAATGTATGATATGTAGAAAGAAGTTTATAAATGATAATATAGATATTGATAGAGTAAAAGATCACGATTTAAAATCATATGTAACTGTGAATTCTGTATCAATAGAAATGTATGAAGATTATCCCGAAGATGTTAGATACTTATTACGAACAGGTAATTTTACCAATATTAGAACATTCAGGTTATGGTTATACAATAAAAAATTCAGATGTTTATTTTATGTATTTGCTTATGGTTTACTAGGTCTTTTTGCATTTAGTTTTAAAATGACCATAAAATACCAGAGATATAATAATGATACTAATGGATATATAATTTAAAAAATTAATGTTAAGTTAAATTAATTAGATATATGGACAATAAAATATTGGTTAATTTAAAAAATAAATATTTAAAAGATAATAAAATAAATAATTTTTTAAATTCCTTAGAAAATGAATGTCTAATATGTTATTGCGAGTTAGATGAAACTTCTGTAATTCTAATAAATAATTTTTGTGGTTGTTATAGAAATTGTTTTTTATGTCAAAAATGTTTTACTAAATGGTTTTTAAATAATTGTCGTTGTTTTATATGTCATAAAAAATATAGAAATATAGAAGAGGATATATTTCAAATAAATGTCCCATTATTAAAACATGAAATTAAATCAAATATAGAACAACTAGATATAGAATATATAACAAGATTAATTAATGAAGATGAAAATATTAGAGCTACAAATATATTACCAAATAGGCGCGATGATACTTTAAGCAGAAATGTTGTTATAAATATGAATAATAGAAATTTAAACATAAATCAATCACAAGTATTTCCAACAGCTTCGCAAATCAATAGACCACAACAACAAACATTAACAAATTTTAGGCATAATATCATTACATGTACAGCACAAATATGTTTTTTACTTATGATTGCTACTGCGATGTATTTATTTGTATTCGCAATTAAACAATTGGGGTAAATTGCTTTAAATTTTATTCTTTTTATTAATACATACTGTGATAATATATGGAAAAGAAGGTTATTGTTAAAGAATATAATATTTCCCATTATGATAATACTTTTCTAAATAATAGAAATGATGAATGTTTTTTATGTTACTCAAATGATAATAAATTAATTTTAATGAATAATCGATTTTGTAATTGTTTTGATAATGTAATAATCTGTGAAGAATGTTTTATAAAATGGTTATTTAAAAATTGTAAATGTTTTATTTGTAGAAAAAAATTTGTAGATAATAATAATAATAAATTTAATATATTTAGAGTTCTTATAAATGATGTGTATTTAAAGATTTTAATAAAAATGGAAGAAAGACATGTTAATCAGATTCCAAATGATAATATACATATTGATAGAACAACCAGAAGTTATCATAATAGAAATTATAATTTTTTAGATTACTTTGCTATAAATATTAATAATTATAGAGGAATGTTAATACTTTTCTTTTTATTTTCTTTTGTTTTTTTTTCTACATTTTCAATTATTAATTACACATACTATCTAGCAAATTAGAGTATCTGAGTAAATTTAAAAGATTATTATATTTCTATAAATAAATGTATTCATTAAAAAAATTTAAGCATTTAGATAATAATTATATGCTTGTTCAGTTAGATGATAAAGTTAAGAATAATTTCTTATCATCTTTTCTTATTGGCATTGACAATAAGTTTTTAAAATTAGATACCGCAGATTTAAATGAATCTACTGATTACTATAAAAATAAATTAAATGACAAAGTAGTTAAGAAGTTTGACGGAAAGAAGTTTAATAAACTAAATAAGAAACACTTAACATACTTAGCAGACTTATGTAAAATGAATTTAGTAATATTTGATTTGGATAAATTAGATTTAAAGTTTAGTACAGATTTAAATAAAAAAAATAAAACAGTATACTTATTCAAACATGGTAAAAAGGAATATCTATTAATGAAACAGAATATGCGTGGCATGGTATCAAAACTACCAGTAGGTATATATGAACAATTCGGCGGAATGGTACCGAAGCGATCATCTCCGAATGTAGTAAATTCATCTGGACAAGAATCAGCAAAACGGTCTAGAGTGCCGTTAAATAATGAAAGTAAGATGAAACTAGGAAATGATGATGATGATGATGATGATGATGGTTATAATTCAAATATTATGGATCATGTGTCACAATCATCACAATCATCATCACCATCATCATCATCAACAATATCAGATAGTAGTAATGAAAATGATACGCGAATAGTGCGAGCCTCATCGGAAGAAGTATTAAAGTGGAAAAAAGGAATATTAAGTGATGAGAAAATGAAGAATGCATCATCAGCAGCAGAAGCAAAAGCAAAAGCAAAAGCAGTATCAAAAGAGTGGCTTTCTATAATTAATAGTATATTTAAAATTGATGATGATGATTATGATTATGAACAATTGAATAAAGATAAGGCTTTCGGTGATGACCCCCCCGTTGTGAATGATATAAAATGGAATCACCCCGACTACATTCCCGAGAGTGCTTTTTATGATGTCAAAAAGAACCCAATGGTTCAAGACAGCGATTTACCTAAGAAACATATTGGAGGGGTAGCATCAAATACTCCAGATGGTATTATTAACTCTCTATTAAATGATTATGAAAATGAAGCTGAAGCTGATAATTATCAGGATAATATATATGAATTTGCTAAAAAGGATAGTTCTCACGATTTTTTCCAAAAATTTAACAATTCAGTTGCTGGTCGGCTAATAATTCGAGACCTGGGTTTAGGGTCTGTTAATGAAACATTATTTATGACTGCGATGTTGGAACAATTTGATGACTATATTATTAGTATTGATAAAATTGATTGGTTATCGGCAGTAGGGTCAGGACAAGAAGGAAATTTTATCACCGCCCATCAAGATTTTTTTGACTCATTACTAGAAAATTTTATATATGATATGGGTAGTAGTAAAAAATTTTATGAAGATTTACCAGATACAGCAGATATGAGTGTTAAAAGATTACAAAATTTAACAACAATTATAGATGGTCAAGGTTCTACTAGCATTACTCAAGAAGAAAAAGATACAACCGATGTTTATCTTCCTGTTTCTCCTCCTGGAGTAGATGATTTTTATAATAATATTTATCAAACAGTTTTCAGTGAGGTAGATTTTTTGCCTAATAATGATAATCTAAAAAATATAAGTTTTTTATTAAGAGGTGTGGACCCTATATTTAGATTTGAATATCATCTAGTAAATCCAGATACATTTTATTTTAAGATAAGTGTAAAGAGAGGAGACGGGGGCCGTACCGACGTAATTTTTAATGAAAATGATAATTCTACATTTACTATAAATAATCTTTATAGACAAATATTACTAGTGCCAAATTGCGATGGTCAATTTAGAGAATTATTCACTGCTCTTGATATTGCATTAAATGATTCTAACTTTACTGATATTAATAATAATAATAATAATAAAGCTTTATTACAAAAGAAGATTTTATTAGCATTTAAATTAATTGGTGATAGAGGTCAAGCGAATTGTGTTAAAATGCTCAACAGACCACCACCACCACCAGCAGAAACATTACCAACTATATTATTGACGGATGATCGACTGGCTGCTGTATATGCTATGTTAGATATTGAAAATGAAACACCTGTATTATATTATAAAAGATCAGAACAAAAATTATATGTATATAATGCAATTGGAAAATCAAAGATTACTATAGATCCTGGGAGTTTTAATACTAATTATGATTACTTTATGAATGATTGGCCACCAATATTAAAAGACGCGTTTAATAATTTTAGAGAAATATTTATAGAGCGGGAGGATGTTTGGAGGAATGAGTTAATTCTCACCAACGATGAGTGGACTAGTCATTTACCAGATGATCCATCAAAACAAAATAAAATAGTAAATATAAGGATTATTTTCATCAATAAATTAATATTAGCTATATTAGATGAAATAGCAAAAAAAGATGAAGAAACACATAGAGATTATTATGATAGGATTTATGTGAATACTAAGTTTGAACACTATTTAGAACATTATTACGATTTCAAAGGGGCTACAACGGGCAGACGGGTCCGCGATAATCAAAAACAACTCAACATCATTGAGAAATATAAAACATATTTCAAAAGAAAAATGGATGCGTATAATGCTGCTATTACATCTGCTGCTGATGATGTGGTTGCTGCAGTGAACCTGGATAATCTTAATTTTTTTAATAAAATTAACAAGAGAGTAGTAAGAAGTATAACTACACTTAATAATCAATATCTTAGAAAAACTAAGAAATATGATAGAGAAGAGAATTGGATGAATGATTATTTTGACGGCGGCAATACACTTCATAAGTGCTGTATAGATAGCATAAGAAAATTCCCTCGCGATCAAGAACAATACACATTTGTATATCGCTCAACTAATGGTAATTACACGTCGAGAGATGGAGAAGTCGGGCGCACGAAAGAAGAGATAGACATCCCATCAGATACCCGTTTACTTACTGAATCAATGAACCCTATTGAACGAAAATATGAAAAAGAACGTGCAAAGGCTACGGCTCCTGCTTCCTTAGATTTTGATATACAAGCTTCGCGAAGATGGATTGGGGACACGAAACAAGAATTATATGATGAAGAAATTCTTAAAGTATTTGTGCATTATTATGTATTTGAGAAGGAACTACTAGATGGTAACCCAATAGGAAGAAATAATCGCAATGGATGGAATGCTGACTTAAGAGAAAGAAGAGCGAGGATAATTAATAGTACGATGGATTCTATGAAAGAAGAATATAAAAGGGAGAAAGAGAGAGAGTTTATGGTACTTTTGGACAATATCAAAGACTCTGACCCTTATTATGATGTTTTTATAATTCAGAAGGATGATGATGATGATAATGTACCCCGTAAACTGGATGGCGACGAAGAAAAAGGAAAGACAAAAAATTTAAGTAGTGTTCATAAATTTTTAAATCAACCACCAATAAATACATAATAAGATTAATAAATGTCCTAAATGTAACTCCCTAAGTTCCGAAAAAATTTAAAATCACTGAAAATACAATATGTAAAAATCACCAAAAATACAATATTGTAAAAATCACCAAAAATACAAATAAACTAAAGATCTCAAAAAGTCTGCCCGAGTTCCGAAAAACTTAAAAAACACCGATTTTAAGTTAACTTATTTTTAATGAATTTTAAGTTATCTTAATTTAAAATGATTTTAATACAAATAGAATGTCCTAAATGTACATTTAGGACATTCTTAATAAGTTGTATAAATAAGTTGTCTTAATTTTAGCATTTTTTAAGTTAACTTAAAAACACCTGATTTTAAGACAATCCGGCAGTCATAAATTCCGCATATTTTAAGTTAAATTTTAAATATTCCAACTTTATCATCATCCTCTATATTTATATCTATTTTAACAAGTGACCCAGCAGCATTATTATTAAAATTATGATAATTAGGGTTTTCTGGTGTTAGACTCATTGCCACTGCTACATCCTCAGATAATTCTGGATTAAACTTATTAGAATCAAATGACCTTTTTGCTCCGCCATCGTATAATAATGCGTAATTATTCTTTAATAACCAGTTATTAATATTTAATTTCTTATAACTCACTTCTGCTAGATATCTTCCATATTTATCTGTTTTCAGAACTTTTATATTTACCATCTTATTCATTATTTTTTCACTTAACATATCTCTTATCTTAATGGCGTATTCTTTTTCAATCGGATTATTAGTTTTAATCTCTGGTGTATCAATTCTATTTAATCTTAAATTAAATTTATAAATGGTATTATTCTTTAATTCAGGAATTCTTGCTGCTATTGTAATACTATCACCGTCATAAACCTTAATTACCCTGCCTTTTTTAACATCTGGATAAAAATGGCTTAATTCTTTAAAATTTAAATTCTTTGGTATCTTTCTATAATATCTTAAACATGGACAACAACAGAATATTGTTCTTTTCATACTATATATATTGTAATATTTATTTTTTAAATTACTTAAATTTATAAATAACTAAATTCATTATCATTTGGTATATATTTAAAATAATCTACATACATTTTAGCAACATCAAAATTTCTATCTTTATGTGCTGATGAAAACCACATTGCCATATAGAAATGAGATGCTATATTAGGTATTCTTTTATTAACACCTTTAATAATGTCTTCCTTTTTAACAATATGGGAATATTTAGGTTTAGTCATATCATCAATATAATAATCTATTTTACTTCCATATAGAGCAACATACTCATTATCATAATCAGGGTGTTTTTTAACAAACATACCATTTAGATGTTTAAATTTTTTTCCTTTAATTTTATTAATAAATGCTGTTCTATTTACCAATATTACTTCATCATTATCTAGATTTCTACCAATTATATCTCTTATAGGGTACATATCTGTATTCCATACAAAACGAACAGTATGCCAATCATTGTCAACTAAATTTTTATATTCAACTTCTTCTTCATTATACATTTCTGGATGTTCAGTTGAAATAAAATTATTAAATTTAATAGTCTTTTCATTTTTACCAGGATACTCAATATCTATTTCGTGATTCATTACAGTATTCCCATTTATATCATTATTCTTATTAAATCTTTTATCCGTTCTATGTCTATGGTCATCCATATCAAACTCTTCATACTGAAAAGTCCATAAAGCACTCATTACTTTCGAACTTGTTAATTTAATTCTTGCTTCATATGTTCCTGGACCTAATAATTTCTTAGTTTTAATACATGACCCTACCCTTTTAGCAGTATCTGTATATATATATTGATTTCTTGTTCCTTGTTTTATTTTAAGACCTTTTGGTTTATCTTCTTCATATAAATCACCATGTGCTTCTAAAACAAGGCATTTCTTAATTCTTTCTTTATCACATAAATTAGATACATTCACTTCCTCAAATTTAACATTTTCTTTTACTACACCATTACCATTTTCATGCTTATCTGTAAACTTTTTTTCATAATGTTCCCAAAATTTATTTAATGAATTATCACTAAAATTATCATAAATATAAGGGTTTTTTTGCATTTTTATATATAATAATATATTAAATAACTATTATGACCTCATTAAAGGATAAACTAGTTGAAATTAAACAGGACTTAAGTAAAAAATCAAAGTTCATACATGGAACATATGTATGGAACTATGATCTTGTTAATCCTAACTCAAAAGGAGATGATTTATATAAACAAAAAGATAATATACAAAAGAAAGTACTTAATGATAGTTTTAAAAATACTAAAAATCTAAATAACTTCTTAGAAGAAAATTATAAATTTAAGAAATTTGATACAAAAATGAAAAATAAAATGAAAGACCTAGGTTTAGGATTTGATATTAGTTATGGATGGCATAAACAAGTTAAAATGCCCAAGGATGAAAATGGTGATCACTTACCATGGTTTGATTTTGATAGAAGGTTAGAAAATTTACCTAATAATCTAGATGTTTTTAATGAATTAATGAATGAAGTTAAAGGGTCTATAACCGATGATAGTTTAAATAAAGATATTAAAGTATACCCAGAGATTATTAATGCTGGACCAAAGGCAATAACCTTTTGCTATGGTAGATTTGCTTTTCGTAATATGAAAACAAAGGCTTTTAATAACTTGGGGTTAACAGTAATTATGTTAGGACCGGGAAGTAATCAATCATACTCTGGTGATTTTGTCCCCATAGATGAAAACTATGATGTTATTATTACTTTTAGAAATAAGAAAACATATGGACAACTTACAGAAAGATTTATAGATCAATGTAAAAAATTAAGCATTAATTATTATGTTGAGATATATGATGCCAAAGATGGCAATTATCAAGATTTAATTAATTATAAACCAAATTTTATACTTGGAACTATTGAGAAGTTTAAAGAATATCCTGTTTTATATACAGATGCTGATATGTATATTACTAGATATCCTGAAATATTTGATCAAACATATTTTGATTGTATGTTATATAGTTGGTATGCTCAAATTGCTGATTTCTATCAAGATTATTTAACAGATGCCAAAGTTTGTTATAATAATTTTAAACCAAGGGCATCTGGTGGTACAATGTGGTGGGGAACTTCTATACAATCTAGGAATGCTTTAAAGATATGGGATATTGTATCACAAAATAATCCTGGTAAATCTGATGATAGAGTATTAGATATTGTATTTAATGCTACAAATGCTATGTCTAATCTTAAATGTTATTGGTTACCCAACGAGTTTATTTACATTACAGATAAATTAAATGGTTTTGGAGCAAATTTAAAACATAGATGGTACTTAGGAGAACCAGTTATTATACATCCAGAAGATATTACATCAGAGGAAATGGCTGGTACAATTGCCTCTGTTGCTAATAGACATCCAGCTGATTACTTTTTTAGTAAAAGTAAGGGTCCTAACTTTGACTTTTCTAGTGAAAGAACAATTAATCCAGATGATAAGAAATTTAAATGTTTCCAAAACTATGATATATTAAAGAAGAATGTATTTAAACCATTTAAATATCATGAAGAAGATGAAAATTTAATATTTAGAGGAATAAATAAAAATACAAAACTATTTGAACCATTAAGATTAAGATCAAAGAAAACTGAAGAAATTAATGTTTGTGATCATATAGAATATGATTATGATTTCAAACTATATAATAGAAAATATGTTAATGAATTTGTAAAAAGTTATAAAATAATTTATAATAAAGATAATAGAGTTTACTTTACAGTTTATACTGATAATACAAAATTATATAATTCTCTTACTGAGGAGTATAAAAAAATTAAGAAACTAATTAATAAAGAATTTGGTTTAATATTTATACTATTTAGTAATAAATGTCGTAGACAATTATTAACTGCTACTAAGTTTGCTTTTGCTCATTTAGAAAAACACAAATTATATGATGAAAGTATTAAGATATTACCAATAAAAGGTAATGCCTTTAATAAAGATATGGATATATTTAAAATTCCCGCTAGTGATGAACACCATACATATGAATATAGTAATAAATTTCATACAATGAATATTAATGTTGTATTAGCTGATTTAAAAAGTGATATTATTGCCGTAAACTATAATTCATTAATGAATATTAATAAAGAATGCTTCGATAATAATACTTTAAATATTGTTCCATTTTCTATGTTATCTTTAAGAAACAATCATAATATAAAATACTATATTGACAAATGTATAAAACAATTTGATGAAATAAAACCAAGACAAACTAATAGATTTACTGAATTTAGAGTAATGGATAATGTATATAATGTTAATATGTTATCTTTATATTGGAGCTTTGAGTGGTTGCCAGAGGAGTATATTATTGGTATTATTTATTGTGAAGATTACACTTGTTATTCTGAAGAAGTAAGTGACTATTATAAATATAAAACTATAGGGGATTCACAAGAAATATTAACCTGGAAAAAAATACAGGATAAATTAAAAGAATGTTATAAAACACATTTACCACTATCATCATTATATATTAATTATAGTAAAGACTTTCCAATTGATTTCATGATAGATTTTAATGAAAAATATGCTATTGGTAAAACACCAAAAGAGGAAAAAGATAAAATACCTAAATCTGATTCTGTATCTATACATGAAATAACTAGAACTGAAGTACCAGAAGATAAGGAATATAGAGAGATTGTTAAAAAGGACGAAAAGAAAATTAGACCTAAAGAAATGAAAGTTCCTGATAAAAATAATAAACCTAAACATAAAGAAATGCCAAAGAAGAAAGAAGACAAACCTAAACCTAAAGAAATGCCAAAGAAGAAAGAAGACAAACCTAAACCTAAAGAAATGCCAAAGAAGAAAGCAGAAAGATCACGAGTTATATATTCTGATAAAGATGATAAAGTTGTTAAGTGTGAAATAGATAAAGCATATCTTAAAGATAATGTAGAAGTTGATAATAAAGTTAATACTAAAAAGAATAATGATAAAAATGATATGGTAGCTGTGGAGAGTAAAGATGTAAAGTTATTAGATAGTAAAAGTTCTAATTTATTAAAACCAAATAAACTTATGATTGTTGCCCATCCAGATGATGAAATGTTATGGGGAGGTATGAACTTATTATTAGATAGTGGTTGGCATGTAATAGTTTCTACACATGGTAATAAAAAAGACTTTAGATCTAATGAATTTAAAAATAGTATTAAATATGCAGGAGCATATGAATGGAAAATGTATGATATTAAAGATAAATATATTGAATTACCTGCTACTGCTGACCATTTATATAATAAAAATACCCAGTTATATAAAGATTTAGTTAAGTTATCTAAACAAAAATGGGACCTAGTATTAACACATAATGAAAATGGTGAATACAAGAATACACATCATATTGCAGTTCATCATATGGTAAAGAAGATATTTAAGAATGCGAAATTTTTTAATCTAGATAAAAAACTAGATAATAATAGTCTTATGAGAAAAAGAGAATTATGTAAATACTATGCTGATACACAAAAAATTTGTGCTCATATAATAGACAAAGAAGAAAGTGAATTAAAAGATGATGAAAGAACCCACTATCAAAATGAAAAGATATATGTAAAAGAAAATAGAACTATACCTAAAATAGTACATCAAATATGGTTTGGTAAAGAACCACCTGTTTGGCGTAAATTTATGTTTAATGAAGTTGAGCGTATGTGTAAAAAGAATGGGTATGAATATAAACTATGGACTATGAAAGACTTTAATGAAAAAACTATACCTATTACTTGGGATCATATTGGCGAAGCATTAGAAATTGGAGACGACCAAGGACACAACCGGTGGGCACAAGTAGCCGATTTAGCAAGATATGATTTAATCTATAAATATGGTGGTATTTATATGGATAGTTTATTCCAAGTTAAAGATAAATTCTTTAAAGAAATGGATAAACTTATTTCTAAAAATGAATTTATTGCTTGTAATGAAGAACCTGTTGGTCTTAAAGAAAAATGGATTAGTAATGGTTTCTTTGCTTCTTATCCTAAAAGTAATATATTAAATAATATTCTTGTTAGAGAAAGTTTAAATACTATTGACCTAAAAAAACAAATTATTACACAAACAACTGGACCCTGGTATTTTAGAAAAGCATTTAATAATATTGGTAAAACAAAAGTCCATATTATTAAACCTGAATTAATATATCCATTCTTAACCCATAAAGATACTGTTAAGCGTAAACAAGAATCTAATAAATGTTTAACTAAATACGATGCCTCAATCAAAGATAAACTAATTGAAATAAATAAAAAAGATGATATGTATATGTATAAACCACAATACTGTTCTGATATTTATAAAAACTCATGGGTTATATACCATAGTGGTTTAGGTGGTACATGGAGTTATTAATCTCTACCTTGATTATTATTAATGTCTCTTTTTCTTTTCTTTGGTATTTTAATTATTTTTTTTCTATTATTAATATCAAAATTAATTTTAATTAAACTTGGATTATTTTCTTTCATATAGAATTCTTTAACAATTTCATCTATATATTTTTTATCTACATAATTTGTGTTTTCCTCAATTATGTCAGGGTGTTCACTAATATCAGTAATTTCATTCATATCTGATTCTTTCTTAATAATATTTAATGTTATCTGAATTCCAAATGGTAAAAATTCATCATTTTCTTTTATATTCATTCTAATCTTATCAGCAATAATTTTTCTTTCATTCCCTATACCTTCTGATGGTATATTATATATAGTTGGTTTAATTAAAGTACTAACCCCATCCTCCTCAGAATAATTTGGATTAATATTATAAAATTTCAAAAATTTCGAATTTAAACTTTGTTGAGAAAAGATATATTTAAGAGCTCCTCCTCCAATAACATCTAATATTTCTTCTGTATGTTTTATTTTATTTAAAAAATTGATTAAAATATCATGCACTAATAAATTTATATTTTTACTTTCTGATAATGTACTTAATGTTTCAAAATCTTTAATATTTATATTTTTTTTATTCTCAAAAGTATTTATAGTTTTATTTAAATTTTTTGTAATATCATTTATATAAAACATAATACTATCTATTTCATTAGTTACTGGAAAGTTTCTATTATTTATTATATATTGTATTGTTTGTTTTACATTTCTTTCTGTTTCGGTCTGGATTAATTCTTTTTCAAATAATAATTTATCTATAAATTTATAGCATTCATTAGTTGTATTAAAAATACCAAAATTCTTTAAAATATCTTGATTTATACCTTGTGGATATAATTTTTTTAAAATTTCTTTACTTAATTTTCCTGAATTTACTAACTCACTACATTTTTCTCTACCACGAAATCTGGGTATATTATATTCATCCTTAATTTGATATTTATTTACATCAATAGCTGTTTTAATACGGTATAATGCAAATCCATTTGGTTTATTTATATCTAAATTAATTGATTCTCTTGATAAAGAGGCTTTTATATTTGGTAGTAAGTTATAATCAAAATCGCTAAATCCTGAGCCTATAATTTCATCTAAAAATTCATTTGTAATTTCTGGTGTAACATCTAAATCTCTTTTAATTAATGGAAATTGTTGTGATTTTGTAGCATAAACTTTATTAAATTCTGTTTCATAATATCTGCCATTGAAATTTAAAATATCCTTAATTAATCTAGCAAAAATTTTTATAATATTACCTCCTGAAATTATAAAAATTAATTTAGTAGTATAATTAGTTCCTCCATTAAGATAATTCATCATCGCTTTAAAATAACCATCAATACCAGTAATTTTGTTAGTTAATAATAAAAAATTTAAGCGTTTTATTCTTTTATATGTTTTATCATCCCATTCTGGGTCTAAATTAAAACCATGTGCTTTGATTTTTCTTATTAAATCAAATGCGTATTGTCTGAAATCTGGATAGTTCTTTAAAAATTCTATATGTCCAATAACTTCTTGTCTATTATCTAATC
>Ga0181419_1000265_pt1 | contig 18146 bp, 22 predicted proteins | sample 42SPOviralmetaG_FD_130144 | JGI IMG/M metagenome (GOLD analysis project Ga0181419, IMG submission 130144) | Marine viral communities from the oligotrophic San Pedro Time Series (SPOT) site, San Pedro Channel, CA, USA - 42 SPOT_SRF_2013-04-24 | ecosystem: Environmental > Aquatic > Marine > Strait...
ACTCCAACAAACGTAATCCCGATTCAAATGTATGCTTTCTTTCCTAAGAATCTAAGTAATATCCAAATAGATCAATACTATGGCAGACCTAAGATCTAAATTTATTGAAGACTACGCTGGTGGTCTCTTAAATGTATCTAGACAAGAACTTTCAAGCACTGGAGAAGTGCTCTCTCAAGATGGATTGCTATCTGATAGCAGTATATTTGTAGAGGATGGCTCCGGATCAAAGAGCGGACTAAAGCTCGGCGTTTCTATCTGCGAGGTGGTAGACCCTACAACACCACAAGGTGCTGTTAGTGTTCGATACGCCGATAGAACGTACGCTAGCACCAGAGATTTAAAAATATTCTCTACGGCTCTAGCTTCAGCACAAGCGGCTTTATCAGACGCAACTGCTACTTCAATAACTAATTTAGAAAACGCTTTTCAACTTCTAGAAACAGCACAAGACACATTACAAAGTACTTTCTCTTCCAGGAAAGACATTGTAGATGGGCAGCTAGAAAAACTAGAAGAGATAAGTACGCTATCTTCTGAGGTGTCTAGGTTAGGGGAGACACAAGAAGCGCTAAAGATTACTTTAACTTCCCTTATAACTCAAGACGAAGTTGTTAACACCTCAAGGTTTTACACCTCAACGGGTAATACTATTCGTGCTTCTATCGTTCAGTTTTATAAAACAAGAGGGGAAAAATCCAATGACAATGGATCGCTCCGTAGACAGGATGAGCTCGGTAAGATCGAGTTTGCCGGAAATGACGGAGGCGGTAAGATTATCGGGTCTTCTATATGCGCAGTAGCTTCTAGCTCTTGGGATAGCGAAGAAAGAGGCACATATATAGGGTTTAACTGGATAGGAACAGATCAGACATCTAATTCAGTAAGTACTACTGAATGGATTTCTTTTGGTAAACCAATTAATATAGACGACGAAATTGGGCCAACAACTATTACATTTGCTTCTCCTCCATTGAGTGAGAGCGGCACAAATCTTAGATCAAATGTCAGCATTAATGGGTCTGGTCAGATTGTAAAATCACTCACGCCATCTATTACAGTTGCGGAGCTAAAGGGTGCTTTAAATGCTAGTGCTGATTACGCCAGTTTTAAAACTGCCGTGCTTGCTCTAATAGACTAACTTAAAAATACTTCTTCTAATACTGCTTTTTCTAGTCGGATCGCGTAAATCGGTCCGACTTTTTTTAGTATGGCAAAAACTATGCCTTCTCTCTTATCTATTTCAGACGGCAGAAGCTCCTCTGTAACGTTCTTTAAGGTATCATCGCCTCCTAGCATAGGAGCAATATGAGTCTCTCCAAAAAGCCAAGTTATATCTGACTGGTCTTCTGTTGCTATATACAGCCCTATTGGCTCGTTCTCCCTAAGGCTTTTTTTAAATGCCGGGACCAAGTCTTTCTCTAGTACTGATATATTTTTAAATATATTCTTAATTTTTTCTCGTGCTTCTGGATGTTCAAACATTACATTTTTTCAATTTCTACACCAAGTTGCTTTAAAACATCAATACCATCAGTAATTCTGTATTCATGACGATAGTAGACTTTTTTAACGCCGGCTTGAGCAATCATTTTTGAGCAGTCGGGGCATGGACTATGCGTACAGAATAACTCGGCTCCATCAATAGACTCAGAAGACTTTGCCATCTTAATCAAGGCGTTTTGTTCGGCGTGCAGAACGAAGGGATTAGTGCTTCCGTCTTCTTTTTCACAACAGTTAGTATGAAAACCTGAAGGAGTTCCATTCCAGCCATGAGCTAGGATGCTACCGTTTTTGACTACAATCGCGCCTACTTTCATTCGATCACACTCAGAAACTTCAGAAAAAAGTTCAGCGGTCTTCATGTAAGCTTCTTTGATCTTAGGCTTCATAAAATAGATTCTTCTACCTATTATATCATTTAAATACGCTTGTGTCTAATATCTGTAATACCTTGTTCTTCTTTTAAGAACTTCTTATAGGCTTCAAAATGGCGTATGTCCTCTTGTCCTAAGAAGATCTTGCCTGTCTTAGGAGGCCTTGCCTTCTTTTTTTGTACAGAAGGTTTTTCTGATGGTTCTGGGTCCGTAAAAAAGTTTTCTAACTCTTCTTGAGGGATTTTGTACTTCTCTTCTTGAGTGGGTTCTACAGCTTTAGCTGCCGCTGGCTTCCTAGGCTTTCTTACTGTCATATCCTTCGCCTCCTACAAGTAGAACAGCCTGCCCAGCCATTCACCCTAGAAGGGCCTGGATATTGTGTTCCTGGGGCATCCGCACTAGAATTAACTTCTACAAGACCTGGGGCCAATGTAGATGCTTTCTTAGTTCTCTTGTTAGCCCAATCTTGCCAGCCCCACATATCTTCTGATCCGTAGACGTGAGGATTTTGTTCAGAATTATTAGCCATAGAAGCTCTGGTATTTCTAGAAGGTCCTGGATTAACTCTATTAGAGGACTTTAAATATTTGTCCTGAGATAGGGCCTCTCTAACATACGCCATGTTCTGAGTTGTTCTGGCCCTGTAGTCAGAGTTTTGTCTTAGGGTTTTCCAAGACTCATATGGCGCATTTGAAGAATTAATAGCCATTTTTATTTCTATCTAAGATGTCTTTAAACAAAAAATCAAAATTAGAGTTTAAAGAAAAGAACGTATAACTCAATTTAATCATGGCTACCAGCAAAATGTCTCGGCCTGGGGCAGAAGAAAGCGGCACTTTAGAGACCATAAGTGCATTTGATTTTGGCGAACCCGAAGTTGTCCCTGTAGAAATCAGCGAGGGGAAGTTTCTGTATCTTAAAGAGCCATGTGCCGAAGATCTTATCTATATCTCGGAGATCAATGACGACAAGAAACTAGGAGAGATCGAAGCAACACTTCAGACAATCTGTATCCTTCATGCTCCCGAAGCTGGGGGCAAAAAGTTGTCTATGAGAGATGCTAAAAAATTAACTGCAAGGCAATTAAAAAAGATTGGCGAGGCCCTTGGTAGCTTATTAGGATCTGATGAGTGAGAAATACTCTACGATAAGAAAGCATAACTATACTATCTCTATAGTTGATAAGAATAGCAATGCTTTATATTTTAGAGATATCACAGGAGAGGACTTAGAATTTTTTGAGAGGTTTTTTGAAGAAAGCAAGGAATTATCAATAAGTGACGTTATAGATATACTAGAGAAGATAAACTTATCGACTATAAAGATAAGCCAATTAACACCAAAGGTTATAAGAGAAGTTTTTGAAATTGTAGTGAAAGAGATATTTTGCAATTTTATGCCTAAACTTAAATGGTTGGAGGTATGTTACGCTTTACAAAATAATTCTTTTGTTGCGATGAATTTTTTTGAGTCTCAGCCCATGACTAAAATTATGGCAATGATTCAAGTCCACCAGGATGCAATATCCGAAGCAAATAAATCGCAATCTAAATGACAGACGAATTAAGACTGAGACTCATATTAATCCTGTGCTCGATTGTAGTACATAAGAATGATTCCGAGCTAAAGGGGTTTGTTAAAGTGTGTTCTCATCACGTTACAGACTCTGACTTTAATAAGATAATGCGTAAATCTCTTAAAATCTTAGAGTTTCAAAAATGTGGTAGTGAAAGCTGCCCAGATTGGTTAATGAATAACCTGTTTGAATTGTACAAAAACGATCCAGAAGATTAAAGCTTATAAATGGCCATTTGTTTAAAGGCTATCTGAAAGGCCTCTTACTTTGTAAAGATTTAATTTATGGCTAATCCTGTAAACATCAATGTAGGCGCTCTACAGCGCCCCGGAGTGTTTGTTACTCAGTCTGCGACTGGCGGATTACCTCAGCCCTTGGCATCTCATGCCATTGGCTACATCTTTGGCTCTACACCCGTAGATCCATATGATGAGAATCCCCTGGACGAGTATTCATCTCTCCCCCCGTACCTACCAACACAAGTTGGTTCTCTAGAAGATTGGGTTCAAAAAGCTGGTGGAGTTCCCACCGCTTCTAACAACCCAAAATCTATCGCTTCATATGATTCCGTGAAAGCATTCTTTGAGAATGTTGGCGTTAATGGAATTCTATATTACACTCGCGTAACTCCTACTCCAGAGTCCAAGGTCGTTGTGACTAAGGCAGCTGGCTGGAACTTATTTTCATTAAAAATCGGCGCTCGTTACTTCGGAGATAAGTCTCTGGGTATCAACGATTCCGATGGCGTAGAGATCAGAGTTATTACAACTACTGCTCTTGATGCAAATGATAACGCATTTGATATCGTAGGTTATCTTTCACAAGATGATCCTGACTTTAATACGTTCTATAGAATCGAGCAAACAGACGAAGAAGCAAAACAAGCTACCTTCAGAATTTACTCTAAAGACGTTCGCGTAATTCCGACCATCCAAAGCTTCAAAGGTTATCAGATCTCTGATACCGCATACTCAACTCCAACAGATGCAGGAACCATTAGTCGCTATGTTCCGATCAAAGAACTTGATTTTAGATGCGTTGCTAGAGACGTATCATCTCAAGAACCCGTTCTTCCTATCTCTGGTTCTGCCATTGGTAACTTCTTAGAAGAAACATCTGTAACTGGAAAAACAGCTTCTTCCGGCTCCTTCACCGCCTCAACTGGCGTTGTTACAATGGGCTCAGGAGAAATGGCCAAGCTTAGCATTGGAGCCGATGCTCTTGCTGCTGGTGATAAAGTTGTTTTTGAAGGAATCAATCCTGGCCAAGCTGCTTATAATGCCGCCGGTGAGCTTCCTACTGGAAATATTTTCTATAGCACTACATACACTGTTTTAAGTGTATCTGGCGATACTTTTATTATCAATAATGGTTCGGGTGCTGCTCTCACTTTTACGTCCGATGACGCTCTAGAAGTAAGAGTTCGTAGACTTGCCTATGACCCTGCTGTTCAAGCAGACGTATTTAAAGCAATCGAAGACTTCTTGCTTGATCAAGAGATCTACGCTGCTGACAGCAACATTCCAGATAATAAGATTGTAGCCGTTACTACTGATGAAAGAGTCGGAAAAGACGACCATATCAAATGGTCCGATGGATTCGCCGCTTATTATCAGTGGGATGCTGGCACTACCGCTTTCACTGCAGGAGCAGCTGGAGGAGGCCTAACCGAGGTTCCTAATGGAACAATCACTTCTGTAGGCGGTAATGTTACAAGAACTGGATATGTTCCTGACAGCGTCCAAGTCTTCTATGTAAACATCGCAGGAGAGAACAGAGTCATTATTGCTAATGGCGCTACTCCAGACGAGCTTACAGCAGACATTGTTAAGTCGCTCAAAGAAGTTATTGCAGAGAAAGAACTCGATCCTTACTATGATGTAGATGCAGTTACTGTTGACTACTCTGGTTTAGGAGCTGGTAACTTTGCACCTAACAACGGCGTCGCAATCTCCACCTCTACTCCTAATGCAGGTAAGCCTGCTCTTCGTCCTACAAATGACGGAAAGGCACTTACAGGTAGTGTTGCAACAACGGCTTCTAACACAACTATCCAAGGATCAACTTCAGCTCAGAGCGGCACAGTTCAGCTCTTAGCAAGTGGAGCTTTATTAGGTTCAGGCACGGATTTCCTTTCATCTGTTGCCCCCGGATATAGACTCCTTATTGGATCTGCTACATATGAAGTTGTTACCGTTTCCTCTAACACTCAGGCTATTGTTAGTAACGTAGCTGGTGACACTATTTCTGCTGGCGCAAGCTACAGTACAGTATCAACCAAGTTTACTGAGAGCCTTTATAGTGGATCTTATGTTGTTATTAATGGTTACAGATTCGAAGTTGCAAGTGTAACTAATGATTCTGCTTTCGTTGTAACTTCTGCTCCTACATTCACTTCTAGTTCTACTGCGGTGTTCCTAGATAGCTCCATTTCTAATGGATTCTATCGTCACGACTATATCCTTAAGGTAAAAATTACCTCTAAGAATGGTATTCCTTCTCCTGTTGTTCCTGGTCTTAACAGATACGGACAGAGAGATACCAACGTAGTTAGAATTAACTCACTTTCTGAAGCTGCTGACTTCTCTGCTTATAAGTTATCTTCTAAAGCAAGAGCTCAGGACTTTGTTTATGCTATCGAGCAAGGCATGGGTGCCAGCGAATATCGCCCTGGTTTCCTCTTTGCCCCAGAAGCATATACAAGCTTCAAGCAAGAAACTGGTGTTCTTACCAAAAAAGAAGCAAGAGAAGAAAGAGTGAAAGTCTCTCAAGCACTTCTAAGAGCTGCCGAAGGTAAGCTTGGTGAAGTTGAGGGTATCTCTGGTACTCAGCACATCGCCCTTATCGATTGTGGAGCTGATGAACTCAGCTTGAGTGAAGTACAAGATGAACTCGCTTATGTTAAGTCTACAGCCGGTGCTCCTTTTGGACACGGTGCTTTCTATGCTCCTTACATTAAGAACGCTGCTGATAGATTTGTTCCTCCTAGCGCGTACATTGCAGGTATTGCTTGCTCTAGATACGTTAACGAAGGATTCCAACAAGCCCCTGCTGGTGCAAGATATCCGCTAAGAGGAGCCAATGGCCTCCGCTTCGATATCACCGCTCAACAGCAAGAAGTTACATACCCTCTAGGCCTCAATCCAATTAGAAGCCTACCCAATAGAGGAATTGTTGCCTGGGGTGCTAGAACAATGAGTCCAAACGCTCTCTTCAAGTTTGTTAACACGAGAGCGATCCTTAACGTCCTTCTAGACGTTATGGCTAGGAGCTTCGACGATGTTCTCTTTGAGCAGATCGATTCCGCTGGTACACTCTATTCTAGAGCCAAGTCTATTGCCTCTCAGGTTATGGGCCAACTTTATCGTCAGGGTGCGCTCTTTGGAGCAAGACCAGAACAGGCATACCTGGTTGTTTGCTCTGATGCCAACAACAGCCTAGCTGATCTGGAAAATGGAACATTAAGACTCGATGCTTATGTGGCTACATCGCCAACGCTTGAGCGTCTAGTTGTTACTGTGGTTAGAACACCTGCTGGTCAGGTTGCTCAGGTACAGGATTCGTTCTCTAGAAACGTAGATAGATTCGACTATCTCCTTAACCAAACTACCGTTTGATAATTAAAAATGTCTGATAATCAAGAACAGGTTATAAACTCAAAAGAACCTTTATCTTCTCAACAAAAGAAGAAATCTGTGCACATAGAGATGTTCAGAGCTGGTCCTCAGATCAGCTCCACTGGACAAAAGCTGATGTTCACAGAAGAGGATCTGGATCAGGTCGTCGGGACTTATGTCCCTGGTGACCACGAGGCCCCTCTTATTATCGGGCATGATCAAACAGACGGGACCCCAGCATTGGGTTGGGTAAAAAATCTTTGGAGAAAAGGTAAGGCTTTATGGGGTAACGTTGAACTTACTCCTAAAGCTGAAAAACTAATTCGCGATGGAGTGTTTAAGAAAGTAAGTAGCTCGTTTTACTTACCCGAGGCTGAGACAAATCCTTACCCCGGAAAATTAGCACTTCGCCATCTTGGACTAGTATCAATTCCTGCCGTTAAAGGCCTAACCGCTTTTTCCGAAGGTGAACTTAATAACGAAAAAATTATTAACTTGGCTCCCGAAGAGGGGGACATCACTATTTCGTTTAAAGAAGCCTTAGAAACAAACAACTCTGCTATGACTAAAAAGAAAAACAATGACGTAGTCAAGGAGGTCTCGGTCGATCAAACAGCTGATCATGCCGAGGGCGGAATGACCGTCAATATCAATATCGGCGGAGGCAAACCCTCCGTCTATGACGACTCAGGCAATGAAGTCAGCGAAACAGGTGCTCCTGCCGACTATAAAATGGAGTATGCTGCTGACGAAGAAACAGATGAAGAAATGGCTCCTGAAGCCGAATCCGAAGCCCCCGAGGGTGAAGGTGAAGGTGATGACATGGGTCTAGAAGACGAAGCTCCTGCCGAAGAAGGTATGGGCGATGAAGAAGCTCCTGCTGAAGAAGGCATGGGTGACGAAGAAGCTCCTGCCGAAGAAGGCATGGGTGATGAAGAGGGAGAAGGCGAAGAGCCTGCTAAAGAGGAAGGCGAAGAAGATATCTCTGGTGAAATGGAGAATAACGACAAGAAAATTGCCTCTCTAGCTGCCGAGTACGACGAAGACGAGCTCTTCCAAGCACTGGCTCTCAAGAAGCAGGCCGGATCCATGATGGAGAAGGGCGCTTCCTATGGCGAAATGCCAGAAGGACTCAAAAAGCACATGGAAGAGAAAGAAGGAAAGAGTGAGGATGACGAAGAGAAAAAGGAAGAGGCTGATCACGCTGAAGAAGTAGTTGATAACGCCGAAGAAAAGGAAGATGAGAAGAAAGAGAAAGAAGAGGCGGATCACGCTGAGGAAGTAGTTGACAGCGGTGAAGGCTGCGGCAACATGGAAGAAGAGAAGAAAAAAGAAGAGGACGAGGATGAGAAAAAATCTGACATGTCCGAAAAGGTTAAAGAAGAAAAGAAAGAAGAGAAAGCTGACCATGCTGAAGAAGCTGCACCCGTGGCTACAGAATCTCTAGATCATAGCGAACCCGCTATTGGAGATCAGAGCGTTGAGAACCTTAACGCCCGTGTAGCCGAACTCGAGGAAGAGCTTGGTAAGCAAAGAAAGCTAGCTCGCGAGAAAGAAATTTCTTCGTTTGCTGAAGGACTCTATGAGTCTGGTAAGCTTACCGAACAAGTCGTTCCTAAGGGCGATCTCGTTCGTTTCATGGAGACTCTTAACAATAAGAACTCTGTGAATTTCTCGGAGACCGGAAAGGCATCTCAATTTGACTTCCTACGTGGAGTTCTTGATTCCTTACCATCTATGGTCTCGTTTGAAGAGTTTGCAACACCAACTTCTGCACCTCAAAAGTCGAAGTCGGTTGAGCCCAACGCTTCTGGATACGCTTACGATCCAAACACCGCTCACGTTCATTCGGAGGCATTATCTTATGCTGAAGAGAACGACTGCGATTACTTAACAGCTGTTAAGTTTGTTATTAACAACAACTAAGGTAAATACTAATGGCAACAGACCCCCGCTATATGTCTTTTGACCACCAGTATGTCGAAACTGTATCGACCAGCGCCACAATTGCTGCTCACCGTTTCGTAACTCGTGCTGGTGCATACCCCGCCGCTGATGGCGATTTCGCCTCTGGCGTTACTATTTTTGATGCTCCTGGTCAAGGTCAACTGACCGCTAAGGGCTATCAAGTCAATGATGGATCTACTCTCGTTTATGAGGGTCAGCTTAACCCATCCACAACTCCTGCTAAGCCTGGAGTGTTTCCATATCAAGGCCTCCTTTCTGTAGTAACAGAAGGAATCGTTATTGTAGAGGTTGACGCCACTTCTGGTGCAATCGCTGTTGATGCCGCCGTATACGCGTCCGACTCCGGAGAAGCTCTTGCTTCTGGTGGTAGCGGTACAAACTTCATTCTTGGTCGAGCTCTTGACACTGCCGCTGGTACTACAGCTGGTCAGTTTATCAGAGTTAAGCTAGGTTCTGAAGGCGCTTCTTGATAAAATAAGGAGAATTTTAAAATCATGATGAATCTAGATCAAGTACGCGTAATCGATCCTATTCTTACGCAACTCGCCCAAGGCTACAAAAACGCTGAAGGCGTGGCTACATTCTTCGGTCCAGCGGTATCTATGAATACACGTGCTGGCCGTACACTCGTATTCGGCAAGGAAGCCTTTGCCGCTCAGAATTTCCTCCGCGCTCCTGGAACTAACATCCAGAAGATCCAGAACGAGTTCGGAACCAGAAGCTTCTCGCTCCGTCAAGAAGCTATCAGCTGGGAAATCGCTGAGGAAATCGCAGCAGAAGCCAAGAATGGCGCTGCTCAAATTGACCTTCGTCAGTATGCTGCTAAGGACGCTGCAAATCGTCTTATGCAATCCTGGGAGATCACTGTTGCAACTGCCGTCCAAGACGACACTGCTTATGAGACTTCCTGTGTATTTGACCTTGCTACTCGCGCCTCTGGTGCAGACAAGTTCAATGCTGCTACTTCTGACATTGAGGTTCTAATTGACGAAGCTAAGGAAGCTGTTCGCGCTCAGATCGATACCTATCCTAATAAGATGGTTATCTCACCTGACGCCTTCAACGCCCTCAAGCGTAACAAGAGAATCAGAGACTTCATGCAACGTGGCGTTCTCGTCAACGAAGCGACTCTCGCCAACATCTTTGGCCTTGACGAGATTCGTGTTGCACGTCGTCTTAAGCTTAACCAGTCCACTGGTTCACTTGAGAACATCTATAGCAACATTGCTGTTCTCTTCTACCAGCCTTCTGGTGCTACCGATGGTTTCGCTCCTGCTCTGGATGCAAACTATGGTAACCCTGCTTTCAGATACACCTACACCCTTGCTGGTTATCCTATCGCTACTCCTGAGCGTTTCAACATCGAACGCCGTGTATTCACCGGTGACATCCTTGTAGAGCGTTCATTCGAGCTAGTCGGCATGGGCGAAAATGGTAAGGTTGGTGCTGGCGCTGTTCTTAAGAACTGCGTCTGATTTATAATCAACAACTTAACAAACTGGCTGGCCTTCGGGTCGGCCCTTTTTGTTTAAAGTAAAAAGAAGAATAATATAAGCTATGTCAGGACCTCAGCCTCCAAGAGATATATATGGGGTAGCGAGTAATTGTAACCTAGCGACTGTTGATTACTTTGTATCTATTTTTGGATTCCAAGAAGCCGTAGAGTTATCTAATATTGAAGATCCTACAGGAAACGGGATAGACGCAGATAAGATCCAGCTCGCGTTAAATGACGCTGCTCAGCTAGTAAATAACTACATTGAAAGTGCTCCGCCTCAGGGTAAAGTGCTTATAGCCGGCTCGTTTAGAAGAACTCAGGCTACTATTGCTAGATTTTATCTAGATGTACTCCGCCCTAGGACCCAAGTCCAAGAAGCAGCAGAGAAAGCATTACAGCAACTAGAGGCTTGGGGATCTAAAGGAAGCCCAAGTGCGGGGCTTAAATGGCAAGAAGCCTATCGCTATTGGAGATCTGGTTGCTCTATGACAAAGAGCTCTTATCAGAGAGGAAGGAGCTTCACTGACCCCTCGCTTAATAAGTGGGTGCTACGTGAAGGAAGTAATGATAGAGGGTTCCCTTACGCGAACAGAGAGTCTCCTGTTCTTAACAGGTATAGCGAAAAAGCTCTCGAGCCTGAAACTCTTGGCATTAAAGATGTACAATCTGATAGCAATCAGCGTTCTAACGTACTATTTGATGCTCTTGAGACTACAAGATCCCTATCCAGCTTTGTGAATACTGAGGATTCAGATAGCCCTGAAGATGGCGACGGTCTCGTTGCAGATAACACCACCCCGTCTGCAGATGGAGAATTTGATAATTATGGTGGTCTAACTACTGAGGATACTTTCTAATGTCTACAAGCTCTTATAAAGGATATAACCCATACTACCCAACCGGAGAAGGTAGTGGGGCAATGCATCTCACAAACAACGACTCAGGAAACTGCTATGGCTACTTAACGGGCTATAAGACAGGTATTTTTCCTGATGGTACCAAGCATAAGGAAGACGCCGCAGCGCTTCGTAAGTATATCATCTCCTTAGAATCTACTCGTAAATTACAGGATCTATCAGACGTTAATTTCTCTAGAAATGTGAAGAAAGGGGATTTCCTTATATATGATAACACTAGCGGGAAGTGGGTTCTAACTGATTATCTGTCTGGCGGCGAGTTCTAATGCTTTTAGAAATTGAGAACCAGCTACATACGAGAATACATAGCACTATAGGACAGAGCGCCGTAGTCCTGAGACTAGCCGAAGAGCTAGATCAATCTGGTCGAGTTGCAGAACAGGCCATGATCATTGTTAGCTATGTCTCTGGTTCATCAACTAACGAGATGGGCGGCGGTGCTTATATACCCACAATCAGGACAAGGAAGATGACATATAGTGTCACTCTTGTTCAGAAGCAGACCCAAAGAGAGGGGCATAGTTTCTCTCTGCCTATCTTAGACCTAATCGCCGATGCCGTGACAGGATGGGTACCAGAAGTACCAGGAGTAGAATTTGCTACAGGATTTGAGCTAGATAGCGAAAGATTTGTTCAAGTCACAGAAGCATCACAATTTATATATGAACAAAATTATTCTGTTAATGTCTCTATATCTGATGGTAGATTTTATACTCAACCTTGTGCCGCTTTTGATCCTATCTCTATTGTCGATTTCTTACCCACGAGAAAATGCTTACAGACCCAAAACGGAGAACCCACCGGTCTAGCAGTATGGTCTAGAGTTACTGGTCCAGAAACAACAGAAAGCTATATTGTAGAAGATGCAAAAGCCTGTAATTGTCCTAAATCAACAAGCCTAGAGCTCACTTGTGGAGATGCAGAAGACGGATCAGGGACTTACAAGTTCACTCCTCGTGATGCTAGAAAGATCGCCGCAGACGGGTCTTTTGTTATAGACGACTCTAAGGTGGTACAAGGAACTCTTCAAAGAGTGTGGAAATGTGATAAATCAAACAAAGGCGAGTATCCGCCATGGTTCAAGCTCAATATAGACTTTGCTCTTTGGAGAAATGACGTGGGACATCTAGGGGCTGAGGATGAGAACTCTGCTCAGGCTCTTAATTTCAAAACCGACGAGGCATTAGATCTAGACTGCTAAGCTCTAATAAATAGCATCCTATCTCTGTGAATATTTCTTTTAAGGGTATTTAGAGTTATGCACCTGTGACCCGCATTAAGAGTCATACCCGCTTTCTTAGGATACTTTGTAGTAAGGTCTCCATTGGCTTTCAATAGAGCAAACTCTGTGCTAACAAGTCCTACCCAATATTGAGGTTTTTTGCCCGCCATTAAGTAAGGCTCTTCTTGCATGAAAAGAGAGAGCCCGTACTTCGTTTCGAAGTAGGTATTTATTTCTTCAAAGCTTGTTAAAGACGGGGATGAGGTCTTTGATTGTAACTGAGTTTCCATCATTTTCTTTTTTCTGTTGGGATACTGTGTTAGTACTAGCGTCTGCAGCTTTGCGGAAGATATGATCAATCTCGATAGATGAGAGCCATGCATTTGCCACGGGAAGTTCATAGATCCCATAGTTATATCGCATCCAAGCCCAGCACCAGGCATGAGCGACTTGGAATAAAGCTGCTAAAGTCTCTGCTTCTTCCTTTGGACACATATATAAAATACTGTCATGGACTGACATATTAAACTTAGCATTGAGTCCGTGGTCTTTAATGAGCCATTCCATGGCGGCCATAAATGCATGAAGCATCGCGCTACCTGTGGACTGAATACACCAGTTATTCCTCATTGTCCAGAAGTCATCGCCAACCGAGGATGGACGGAAGGCAGTTGACATTTTTGTGCCACTTAGAGGGTTAATAGGTGTCTTTTCACAGGCAATCCGGGCCATCTCATTATAGGCATATGAGTCAGATCCACCAATGAGTTCTCTCATTCCTCGGTATGCTTTACGTCCTTTCTTAATCTCAATAAGCTTCTTACCCATGTCCACAGCTTGTTTCATAGGGATGGACTTATTGCCCTTACGGATAGTGTTGGCCAGAGTCTTTGCTCCGCAGCCATAAAGCATTCCGTAGTTACATCCCTTAGCAACTGCTCTAGAGATCCCGATAGCTCTAGCAGTCATCGAGTGCATGTCTGTTCCGTTGTCTTTTGATCCTGCGAGGATAGCATGAGAGAACTGAGTTGACCCAGCCACTTGGTGATAGGAATCAGCAAAGATGGAAGCAACAACAGCTTCTTGGGCGTCAAAATCTGATTCAACAAATACCCAACCGTCAGGAGCTTGTACTCGGGTTTTGATCTCGGATCCAATTTTGTCATACTTTGGATCAGGAACTGTGAGCCAGAGATTTTCTCCAGCACGATTAGTAGAAGTATTGTGAGGGACTGTTGCTGGAACAATAAGATTGAATTCTTTACCGAGAGGATTTTTGACTTTAGCGACATTTTGTTCACGGACTCGGCTTCTAACCGAGGTCCAATAAGATACATTGATAGCTAGTTTGATAAGCTCTTTTGCTTGAGGTAGATCCGAGCTAAGCATTCCAGACTCGAAATCGTCATTGTAGTCTTTAGAGAGTACTCCACCTACGTTCTCTCCTTCGCCTTTAGGGTGGGGGACTCGGATATATTCTCCGAGGTCTTCGTTTATGAAGCACCAGCCACGATCAGTGAAATAAGTCATAGGCTTATCATCCCACTTAAGACGAAGCAAGAAGTGAGATAGACGATTCTTAGTAGAGATACCACCGATGACGAGTTTGTTTCCTTCCTCTGTTTTTACGATCTCAGAAACACTCCTCAACCACTTAGGGATCCCGTACCACTTAGAAGAAGGCTTTCCGGCTTTTGTGAGTTTGAAGTTGCACTCCCAGTCCATCTGAGATAGCCAAGGATCTGACTCTACGTCAATATCTCCTTGGTTCCAGGCATCATAGATCTCTTGGGCCATCTCTCCTAAGATCTCTTCTTGTCTAGCGATAGAGTTACGCCAGATCTCTTCGCAACCTTCAAACCACTCATCCCAATCGTCTACGACTGGAAGGAACGCGGATGAGATTCCAAAGTGACCAAGCAGAGTAGTCAGAGAAGGATTGTTTTGAAGATACTTAAGGATGACAATAGAGAAGAGCTCTTGAGTGATCTCGGCGTCTTTCAGCGCATATTGAGTTAGGTCCTCTCGAAGTTCACATATCTGTTCCATAGTCTCGCTGACCACGAACACGTCTCGGATCTTCTTATCCTCTGGTTGCAGAGGGATCATAGGTTGGCAGTGGAAGTTATAACAATCTACTAGTCCGTTAAGAGATCCTTTCTCGGCCCAGATAGGGTCAGCTTTATAACTAGATTTCTTAGCGGCTTTCTGTACGTACCACCATCGCTGGCCAGAAGCTAGTCCACTCACATTAATGTGGGCAGACATGGTATCAAACCAATAGTTTCTCTTAGTGATGTCGTATGATTCAGAACAACGAGCTCTATCATAAGCAACGTTATGAGCAATAAAAATCTTATCATCGCCTACGGGTACGAGGGTCGTGTAATACTCAATAGAAGGATCTACGTAGCACTCATGCATCCAGATATAATAAGCAGTATCAGTAACTGCTGTGGCCAGGATAGGATGAGAGAAGTCTGATCCTTTAACAAAAGTCTCACAGTCAAATACAGCGATACTTTCTTCGATCTCTCCTGGATGAGTGGTCTTAAATCCTGTCTTGGTTGGAGTATACTTGGTCCATCCCGGCGTGTTAACGATATATTCTGTACCAGGCTTTCTAGGTAGCTCGGAATAAGCAAAATCTTTCATGATCTTGATTTGGTCCGATACAAGCGACTTAGAGATATTCTCGAAGTGTTCTTTAATATTCTTTCCTTTCAGCTCTGGAAGTTTGAAGTCTTCCATGAAGAAAGCCTTAGGGTTCTCGATAGGGAACGTAACTCCGAAGTTTTCCATCGAAGCCTTGATGCTTTTAATAGTTTCAGGTCTTACAGGAGATGTCTCGCAATCTCCGAACACCTGTTGGTTCATCCCATCTGAAAGAGTGGCGTAACCCAGGACATTAAGTTTGGACATAAACAAGAGTAGTTTTTACTATTATATACCAAGAAAGCGCTCCTGTCAATAGTGGATTAAGAACTCCTCTCGGTCTGTGTAGTAGACGCCCACTCCCTCAAAGTTAGTCGCGTCTATTATAAGTAGGTTCTTGCGCATATAAGGATAGCCATAATGGCCAAAGATATACGTATCTTCTTCTATGGGGCAATACTCTTCAAGCCGGTCTTTCCACCAAGGGAAGCCAGGGCCCGACAGTATCTTATCTCTGTTATGTTTGTTTACTTCCTTGTAGAACAGACCGTGGCCTAAGTTAAATCTCTTAGATTTTGATTCTATAGTTACAGTAAGAGGACAACGAGCTAGCCACGATATGATATCTAGTCTCTCGTCAAAATCTAATTCCCTAAGACACTTAAGAGTATACTTGACTTCTCTCTTGAGAATTTGATCTTCTGGAGATACTAAGTTCTCTAATATATAGTTCTCGTTATTTCCTAATATAAGCGTTGCTTCGTTACTAACTACTTTGTTCTTGATGAATTGAAGCGTACGAACCGGCGAAGTTTTCCTGGTCCTTTTAAAGAAGGGTTTGTGGTGAATACTATCTCCTATCAAAACAAAATGGTACCCAGGAGACCTTTCGATTATTTTCTCTAAGGTCTCAATTCGGCCATGAAGATCACCAATTATACAGTAAGGTTTATTCTTCGGTAATAATAGGTGCCCACCAATGTGGGACTTCGGTTTTCCAGGTGGCAAAATCATGTTTGTGCATACAGTAATATTTACGATAGGCCGCTACCGCATCGCCTTCTATCTTACACTCATCTGGCATAGCCTGAGCAAACTCGGTCATATCGTGGGGAAGTTTCTTAGACAAAGCAATACGTGTCCTAAGCAAAGACTTAAGACTATCTTTGCCTCCGTGAGGGTGGCCAAATCTTTTCTCAAACTCTGCGCATAACGCTTCGGTCAAATGGTAGGCAAAGGCCCAATTGCCAAACGACTGGCTCATCCAAATAGTACAAGGATGTTTACGAAACGCTTTAGTCTTGTAAAACTCTCCGTTAGTTCGTTTTGCAGGATCGAGGTCATTGATCACAGCAACGATGCTCATCATCTGAAGATGCTCAACAATCATTTTGTTGACATGCTTATCGCAGTGATATTCTGCCGCTTTAACAGGATCTTTGTCTAGTACAAATACATTCATAGCACTATAACATATACTATATAATCTTAATCTAAATCTTGCTCTTTGTCAAGGGGCTCGTTTAATTCCCTTGTCGCCAAACTTAGTATGTAATATATCACGTATATCGCGCCCACGACACTCATTGCGACCATTATGATCACGCTCCACACAGGGTCATTAGGATTCTCAAGGGGATGTAGTAATAGGTTCATTTTCTATGCTTTAGTGGCCAAGCGATATGCATTCCGTAACACATCAAAGAGATAAATCCAAACACAAATATTCCGCTCATCATATCCCACCACCTACATAGATCTCAGGTTCTTCGTCGTCGTCAATATATTCTATCATGCGAAGCTGCTTTATTCTTTCTCTTAGTTGTTTTCTAAGCTCCTTATGCTCTGCGAGTTCTTTTTGATTCATGGGGCCGTGGCGTTTATTTAAGCTCATTCTGATAAGACTGATATGATAAATAGAAATATCCCAAATAAGCAGTATATAGTAATAAGAGCAAATTCAGGAAAATGCATTTGTTAGACCCCAGTAGACAAATATCCCAATAAAACAGAATATAGCTAAAGATGCAATAGTGAGATGGTTCATCTATTTAATATATTTCCAAGGGTCAGAGTTATGAAGACACGATCTTGGGTGTCTCCATTCACCGGATATGCCGGCAAGGTCCAGCCTTAATCTAGAAATCTCTAACCTTAGCTTGAGATTTTCTGTTTCTAGTTTCTTAATCTTCTTCTTTAGGTTCATTTCTATTTTTCCAGAGTTCTAGGAAGTAGCGATCTACTTGGTACAGGTCTTTCCTCGGCGGTTGTTCCTCGGTCTTAGACCATTCTTGGCAGAGTTTCCTCATCTCGTAAGTTAATCTGTTTGGTGTAAACATTCTAGCAAAAGACGACATGGCAAACGCATATCTCATCTTAATGCGCTGTTCCGTTTCCGTCATATTTGTCGCTTTCATAGTAGACATTTTCACCCTTTCTGTACCCGAAATAAATGGTGGCACATACAAAGGGTAGTGATCCGAAAAGTAAGACATTAGCTAGGTTCATTTCTTTCGTTAAGTCCTAAGGTTTTTAAGTATTCGACCCACCAATCTTGGTCTTTGATGTATCTCCAGTTAGGGACTGGTTTACCCTGTTCAACAACATAGTGCTCGTACAACGCTTCATCTATAATCCGTGCGATCTCCATATTCCTCTTCCTCCTCGTCAACATCTCCATATGGGTTTTCCACGTAGGGTCCTCGTTTTCGTAAAGGTTCTTTTCCGACATATGTTTTTTCTTTATTTACTGCCTCCACCCAAACGGTGAGTTTCATGACTATAAACAATATGATCAAAGGCAGGAAGCAGCCTAA
>Ga0181419_1000271_pt1 | contig 18049 bp, 21 predicted proteins | sample 42SPOviralmetaG_FD_130144 | JGI IMG/M metagenome (GOLD analysis project Ga0181419, IMG submission 130144) | Marine viral communities from the oligotrophic San Pedro Time Series (SPOT) site, San Pedro Channel, CA, USA - 42 SPOT_SRF_2013-04-24 | ecosystem: Environmental > Aquatic > Marine > Strait...
AGCACTATGGGTGTTAGACAAAGCGGCAGAAGGTTATAACGACTTTTACTTCGCTGATGATGCAATACAAAATGTACAAGCTGTACAAAACATGTTAGATCAAATAGATGTTAAATCTAAAGTTCAACAAGCTAGAGTTAAGTTTAGTAAGTCCGATATTAAAACACTAAAAGAATCAAAGGTTTATAAAAAGTTTTCAAACGGATTAAAAGGTAAAAAACTATATCACGGAGGTAACAAGATTGTTAGTAAAATACCTGGCGTAAAGAACGAAGAGTACTTAACTTGGTTTTGGAATAACGATCAACAAGGAGCAGAAATGCATATTGACGCTATGAGTGAAAATCCTATATACGCAAACCTACCTATATACGAAGTAGATTTTAACAGTATTAACGAAAGTCACGTAATATTTCCAGATTTTGAATACATACCTTATACGGTTATCAAAGAAGCTGTTGATAGGGTATATCCAGAGGGAAGAACACCAACAAAAACAAAGAAAAAGTACGCGGATAAAAGAGAACAAAAACTAAGAGACAAGCGACTTGAAGAGTCAAAGACTTGGAGGGGTAGTGACTACGGTGCCGCTGAAATTATGAGCGATCCTAAAGCAATGGAAATACTAGAATATTTTTTAGAATGGTCGTTTAAAAACCCTGAGTTATTTGAAGATTACACGGGAGTACCTTTTTATGAAAATGGTGAAATTTCAATAGGTTTACCTATGATAGTGTTAGGAGCAATACCAAGTAATAAACGTAGTGTAGTTGACCCTAAAGACTACAAAATGACTCCAACAGTAAGGTTTTCTAAAAGTTCTTTACGTAACAACAAAGCAGTCAATAATCTACTTAGCCAAATAGATGTTAAGTCTAAAGTACAGCAAGCTAGAGTTAAATTTAGCAAGTCTATGGATAAAGACTTTAACAATATATTAGAGGATATATCTGGTATTGAATCTAAGAAAAGATTTTCTGAAGCTAAAGCTAGAAGACGTGGTAAGAGTAAGGGTAAGTTTAGATATTTTATACCACCATCACATGAAGATTTTGTAGGTTTGTTATATAACTTTATGGGCAAGGGTAAAAAAGGTAACCAACATAGAGACTTTTTTGAACAAGCTTTAGTTAGACCTTTAAATAGAGCTTACAGGGCGTTAAACGCATCAAAACAAGCTATAGCAAATGATTATAGAGCTTTAATAAAAAGAATGCCTGAAGTTAGTAAAAAGTTAGGTAAAAAAATACTAGATGGTGATTACACAAATGAAGACGCAATAAGAGTTTACTTATGGGATAAAGCAGGGTTTAAAATACCTGGACTATCTAAAACAGATCAAAAGAAATTATCTGATTTTGTTAAAAATGATCTATCATTACAATATTTTGCGGGTATGCTAAGCGTTATATCTAAAGATAAAGATGGGTACGTAAAGCCTAGTGACAACTGGGATACTGGTGGAATTAAATATGATTTAATTGACGCTACCGGTAGAATTGGTAGAGCTCAATTTTTCCAAGAGTTTATAGAAAACGCTGACATTGTGTTTTCTGAAAAAAACTTAAATAAAATAGAAGCTATATACGGTAAGGATTTTAGAGAAGCTTTAGAAGACATGTTGTATAGAGTTAAGAACGGTACTAATAGACCTACAGGTGCTAACAGAATAGTAAACGCTTGGATAGATTGGATTAACGGTTCAGTTGGAGCAACGATGTTCTTTAACGCGAGATCTGCTATATTACAGCAACTTTCGTTTGTTAACTTTATGAACTTTGGTGACAACAATATATTTAAAGCAGCCGCTAAATTTGCAAATCAAAAACAATATTGGTCTGACTTTGCAATGATATTTAACTCTAATTATTTAAAACAAAGAAGAACTGGAGCAGGATTTGATGTTAACGCAAGTGAGATAGCTAGGGAAGTATCAGGGTCTAAACAACCTGTTAGAGCAGCTATAAGATATTTGTTAAACTTAGGATTTTTACCTACACAAATGGGTGATAGTTTTGCAATTGCAATTGGTGGATCTAGTTTTTACAGAAATAGAGTTGAAACATATATAAAACAAGGTATAGGACTTAAAGAAGCTGAAGCTAAAGCTTTTATAGATTTTCAAGAAATAGCAGAAGAAACACAACAGTCTGCAAGGCCTGATATGATTTCTCAACAACAAGCATCTGTTTTAGGTAGGTTTATATTAGCTTTCCAAAACGTTACTTCTCAGTACGTTAGAATAATAAAAAAATCAGGACTTGATTTAAAAAATAGAAGAATATCAAAAGGATATACCTCGCAAGCGCAAAGTGATACAGCTAATGTTTCCAGAATAATTTATTATGGAGCCGTACAAAGTATGATATTCTATGGACTACAAACTGCTTTGTTTGCTATGATGTTTGATGACGACGAGCAAGACGAAGAGTTTTTTGATAAAAAAAGAGATAGAATGATAAACGGTACTATAGACTCTATATTAAAAGGAACTGGAGTATATGGTGCAATTGTAGCTACTGTAAAAAACACGGTTATAAAGTTTGTTGAAAATTTAAAAAGTGACTCTTGGTTTAAATCTGAAGCTTGGCCTGAGTTGTTACAAATATCGCCACCTATAGGAATTAAAATTAGAAAAATAAGTGGAGCAGAAAGAACTACTGATTGGAATAAAGATGTTATGAAGGAAATGGAAACTTTTGATATTGATAATCCACTGTGGGATGCTGTTACAACATCTATTGAAGGTGTTACTAACATACCTTTAAATAGACTACATAGAAAAATACAAAACTTAAGAGCTGCTCAAGATTCTGAAAACGCTTGGTGGCAAAGAGTTGCTGTTGCTTTAGGTTGGAGCAAATGGGATGTTGGTATTGAAAATAAAGAAGTAGAAGAAGTTAGAAAGAAAATTAAAAAAGATAAATCTAAGAAAAAGAAAACTAAAGAAGAGCAGATCCAAGAAAAAGAAAACGAACAAAAACAAAAGAAAGAAAGAAAAGAAGGTAAAGAAACAACTTGTATTGCTGTAACTTCAAAAGGTAGTAGATGTAGCAACGAACCAGAGGGTAAAGGAAAGTATTGCACGATACATGCTAAAGTTGAACAAAATGAATCTGGTGAAAAGAAACAGTGTAAAAAAACTAAGTCAGATGGTAAAAGATGTAAAATGCAAACTAACTCTAAAAGCGGTTATTGCTACTACCACGATTAAATAAAGTAAAAAATACGTAATAATATAACAATAAAGTAAACTATAAAAAATGGCTAAAGAACTAAACGAAGACACAGGGTTCGTATTAAGTATAAAAACAATGATAGGGTTAGGTTTTGCAGTAGCAACTATAGCTGGTATGTGGTTTACGCTACAGGCTGACATTGCTGAAGCAAAGGAATTACCAGCTCCACCATCCCCTGAAGTTACACGTATGGAGTTTGATATGAAAGATAAAAACATTAGATTATCTATTCAAAACACTGAAAAAGCTGTTGACGATTTGAAAGACAGGTTAATACGTATGGAAGATAAAATAGACGACTTACGATAATGGAAGAGTTCAACGTTAACTGGAGAGTTTTTACTATTTATATGTTTGTACTACTGTTTATGTTGCTTGCTGGCATAGTTAAAGGACAAATAGTCGTAACGCATTTTAACGCCGCTTGGAACGAACCTAACAAAGTTAGTTATATAGGTAAGTTAACTGATTGTGAAATAGTTTACGTTGATATAGCTGCTTCTCCAAAGCTACAAGATAAACATGAAATAGTTGTTGTGCCAACTGTTGTAATATTTAAAGATGGAGAAGAAGTAAAAAGATTTCAAGCTGATATATCGTTTAGCATGAAAGCTACAAGAAAAGATATGCAAACAGAAATTGACGAACTAATAATGAGTGATTTTTAAAATGAAGAAAATATTATTTATATTATTATTACCTATAATCACTTTTGCACAAAAAGAAGTTGTTATACACATAAATACAGACGGCTATCCTAGTGAAACTAAATGGATTTTTTACGACTCTGCTTACGGTGGTGATACTTTAGCTAGTGTAGATTACGGTCACTATACTCAGCCTAACTTCATGCATAGAGATACTTTTTACATTGATAGTGTAACTAACGTGTCTTTTGTTATATACGATAGTTATGGTGATGGTATAATAAACGGTGAGTACTACGTAACCATATGTGGAGATACAGTAGTTGATTATCCTGTAAGCACGTTTACTACAGGTTTAATACATAATAGGGTTGTACCTCAATGTATGCCAAACCCTCCGCCTCCACCATCGGGACCTTGTGTGCCGACTTTGGTTAATATAAACTTAGATCAATTTACTGGTGAAACCAGCTGGGAAATAACAGATACAATGGGTAATACTTTATATGCAGGAGGCCCATATCCAAACGCTCCTGATTATCAACCACAATTTATTCCGGTTTGCTTACCTACAGGTATTTTAAATTTTACTATATTTGATACGTATGGAGACGGTTTAGCTGGAAGCCAGTGGGGTGGAAACGATGGATCGTATTATTTGATACAATGTGGAGATACCTTGGTGTTTGGTACCACGCCTAACTTTGGGACAGATTCCACACATGTATTTGTATCAGACACGTGTGTTCCACCACCACCAGTGCCGGGCTGTATGGATCAAAACTATTTAGAATTTAATCCAACAGCCACAGTAAGCGACAGTAGCTGTGCTACTTTAAAAATATATGGTTGTACTGATAGTACAATGTTTAACTACGATTCAACTGCAAATACTATGGACTACATAGATAGTTGCGATTACACTCTTATACTGCATGATCTTGCAGGTAATGGTTGGGTTGGTAGTAGATTAGAAATTTATCAAGATGATACGTCGCAGTTTGTAATGACGTCTGGTTTTACTCAAACTTACACTCTACAACTAAAAGCACCTAAGTTAGTTAAGGCTAAGTTTTTTATTAACCAGCAAGCTTCACAAACAGCTCTTGAATGTGGGTTTACTTTAATAAACCCTATAGGTGATACAGTTATAAGTGTTCAACCACCGTTTATGCAACCGTTTTTTACATATCAAGGCGTAACATATTGTGGTAACGAATGCATAGAAATTGTAGAAGGCTGTATGGACAATATGGCTTTTAACTATAATAGCACAGCAAACACGCCACTATCTTGTTATTATGTTCCAGGTTGCGCGTCTCCAGCGTATTTAGAGTATCATATAGACACTTCTAACGGAGTTTATGTAGATATTAATATACAAGACAGTTGTAGCACGTTAGCCGCTTTTGGATGTACAGATACGACTTCGTTTAATTATGACTCTACTGCAAATGTAGACAATGGAGGTTGTGTTCCTGTGGTAATTGGATGTATGGAAAGCTTAGCACTAAATTATAATCCACTTGCTAATACGCCGGATACGTGTATAGCATACGTTTACGGATGTACTGATCCTACTCAGTTTAATTATGACAGCTTAGCTAATACTGATGATGGTAGTTGTGTAGAGTTTATTTATGGCTGTATGGATAGCGTTATGTTTAATTTTAACCCACTTGCTAATGCAAATGATACTTGTGTACCTTTTATTTATGGCTGCACTGATCCGTCTATGTTCAATTATGAAGCATCGGCAAACTCAGAAGATTTTAGTTGCGTGCCTTTTATTTATGGGTGCACCGACAGTCTTGCTCTTAATTATGACAATAACGCTAATACAGATAATGGGTCATGTATTGATGTGGTTATTGGATGTATGGATCAAGACGCGCACACGTATAACGAGTTGGCTACGGTAAGTGAACAAGATTCTTGTTTTTACGCTGCAGACTGTATAACAGGACCAGGTGAGCCATATTGGTTAAATGATCCTTGTTATGCTTGGGTTATAGATGTAGATGAATATTGTTGTACAAATGATTTTGATAGTATATGTCAATTAACATACGATTACTGTGAAGGTACTTGGGTTGGACCAATACCTCAACGTATATCACAATTAATAATGATAACAGATATATTAGGTAGACCTGCTAGAATAGAGAAAAACAAATTATTGTTCTTTATATATAGAGATGGAACAGTTGAAAAGAAATTTATAAAATGAAAAAACTATTAGTATTACTGTTACTACCTTTATTTAGTTATTCACAAATAGACATAAAGAAAACATTTAAGTTTTCTACGTTTTACGCAGCTGTTAATGGTGGTACTTCTATATCGGATATAGAAACTTATAGTGTTACAGATGGTTTAGGTGTGCAGACCGTACAAACACCTTATGATTACAACTTAACGTTAGGTATACGTAAAATAGCTAGGTTTGGTTATGAAAATAAAGCTAATACTTTTTATGATGGTACTGAGTCTAATTATAGTGATGCCGCTACATTAGGTAAGAAAACGGGTACAGAATTTTTATTTCAAGTAGATTACAGAAGACAAAAAGGTGTAGAGTATTTAGATCAACATCATTTTATCAGATATGTTTCAGATGATGGATGTGGTAAAAAGTTTTGTATAAAACATTTTATAGTAAAAGCAGAATATTTAAAAGACGGTTTTGCAGATGTAGAGTATTTTGAAACTTCTCAAAGATATAAATACAATATTGGTAAACTAACTATTAATGCCGGCGCGGCACAAAGATTATCTGAGCCATATGGTTACGATCCGCTTGCTAGCTGGAAACTAGATAACGGTAACATACATTATACTTACTTAGCATTACAAGAAGGTTACAATGTAGATGTATATCACGAGATGTATTATAATCCAAATGGTGATATAGTAGCTTACTCATCAGACGTGTGGGAACAAATTGTAATACCAGAAGTGTTAGCTAACTACACAGAAAAGAAACGTAACGAATTAAACAACAGGTTACAACACTCGTTAGTGGTAGGTTTAGATTATTATTACTACAATAAAAATTTTTGGATACATACGTGGGCTAACTTAATGCCATACCATTACAATGATAAGAACGAGTTTAGTTACCACAATTATATAGATGGACAATGGCTAGATTATTCAGGTGGTTTAATATTTGGACAGAAGATAAATAAAAGATTAGGCGTGTTTGCGGAAGGTAAATACAATAAGTACTGGAATAGAGAGTGGTACGATTTTAAAATGGGTGTTAATTATATAATAAGATAATATGCCAGGAAGCGAAAGACAAAATAGTATGTTTAAAAAAACAGAAGGATACGTTCAGAGTGGTAATCCTTTTCCTGTAACTAGTTGCGGTAGACGTAGAAACTTAGGCTCGCCTTTGCATAGTAACGAACCTAGAAAAACAACAAAAGGTAAGGGAAGAAACTTTAGAACTGTAGATGAGGGCGCTGGGATGACTTCTAAGGGAGTTAAAGAATATAGACGTAAAAACCCTGGAAGTAAGCTTAAAACAGCTGTAACAGGAGATGTTAAACCTGGTAGTAAAGCTGCAAAAAGAAGAAAATCGTTCTGTGCTAGATCCAAAGGTTGGACTGGTGAAAGAGGTAAAGCAGCGCGTAGACGTTGGAAATGTTAAAACAATAATTATGGCATATAAAAAAAAGTTAAAAAAAATAGTTGGAGAGTTAAACAAAGCTAGCAAAACACACGCTAGTCAAGCTGAAAGAATCAACTCTATGTTAAAAAAATCTAGTCCAGCGTTGGCTAAAATATCTGCTAGTTGTAAGGCTCAAGCAAAGAAAAAATTTAAAGTATGGCCTAGCGCTTACGCTTCTGGTTGGGGTGTACGTTGCACTAGAGGTGATTTTAAAAAGAAATAATGTTTAAAGAATTTAACGTATCAAGTTTTAAAAAAACAAAACCACCAAGTGATAATAGCTTTGACACTGATCAAGAAATTAAAGCTCTTAAAAAAATACCTTTACGTAAAGATTTTGTTAAGAAATATGATAACATAGAAAAAGCTTTTGAACAAACAGCAAAAGATAATAATATTAAAGATTACGATAAAAAAATAGCTGCTAAGCTTATAAAAGATTCTGCACCTGTAATATTAGAATTAAAGAAATATCATAACAGACCAAGACCATACGAATTAGACAAGAACTTAAAAGCCGTTAAAATGAAGTCTATGAACACGCCTTCTTATCCATCTGGTCACTCAGCTCAAGGTATGTTAATAGCATCGGTGTTAAAAGATAAGTATGGTAAAAGCTCTGCGTTTATGCAAACAGCTAAAAACATATCTGATAGTAGAAATATAGCACGTGCGCATTACAAAAGCGATAGTGTTAATGGTACAAAATTAGGAAAACAATTATACAAACACATTAAAAAAACTTAAAATGAAAAAAGCACCCGCAAAAATGAAAAAAGCAGCAATGAAAATGAAAAAAGCTCCAATGAAAGTAACGGCTAAACAAAAAGCTAACTTACCAGCTAATTTAGTTAAAGAAATAGCTAAAAAAGAAGGCTCTGCAATGAAAATGAAAAAAGCCGCAATGAAGCTAAAGAAAGAATCAGCTATGATGCTTAAGAAATCTGCTATGGAGATGAAAAAAGCTTCTGTTATGAAAATGAAAATGAAAAAGAAGTAATGTACGACATTAAGTCTAAGTTTACTAAAAATAGTCCGTTACCTTGTTGGAAGGGATATGAACGAGTGCCTGGCACAGCTCAAGGAGCTAAAGGTAGTTGTCGTAAATCTTCTCCTGCTAAAGAATACGTATCAGATGCTCAACGTAAAGCTGTGTGGGCAAGCAAGGCTGATGGTGGCAAAGGTAATCCAAATAAAATGTTATCATCACCAGCTAAGAAACAAAAAGGCGGTGGAACTAGAAAAACATGTTTACCTGCTGCTAAAATACGTAGCATGAGTAAAAGCGAAAGACAAAGACTTGTGAGTGCAAAACAAAAATCTGGTAAGGCTGGTCAATATAAAAGATCATCTAAAACAAACGTAAAAGGCGCCCGTAAAAAAGGCGCTACATTACGTGATTGGTTTCAAAAAGAAGACTGGAGGCAGGTTAACAATCCTTCAAAAAAATGTGGAGAAAAATAAATAAACTATGAAAATAAATTGGATAAACGGTTATGCTGCCGGAAACAAAAAGCAAAAATATGAATTTAACTTTAGGTTAGGCACGTTTACAGTTTTAGAAATTAAAGCTTGTTTGTTCTGCGATGAAAAATGTACAGCTAAAAGATTTAGAGTTATGTTGTTAAACCTAGGATTTGAGATATAATGGAAAAAATTAGTAAACACATTAGTTGGCACGAAGGTACGTATAGTAGAACCGGTGAAAGAAGAGATTTAGATAACACGCCAAACGAAGATCAACTTAAATGCATGAAAGAAGTTGCTGAAAATTTATTTGAACCACTACGTGAGTGGGTTGGTGGAGGAATAAAAATCAATAGCTTTTTTAGAGGCGAACCAGTCAACACTGCTATTGGTGGTAGTAGAAAATCACAACACATGAAAGGCCAAGCTATAGATATTGATGATACTTTTGGACATAAGACAAATGCGGAAATGTACCATTACATAAAAGAAAACTTAGACTTTGATCAAATGATATGGGAGTTTGGTACAGATAAAAATCCTAACTGGCTACATATTAGTTGGGTATCACATAGGCCTAATAGAAAAAAATTAACCATTGCTAAAAAAGTAAATGGTAGAACAAAATATATTCACGAAGCACATAAATAAAAAACAATATGGCAACAACTACAGCAACATTAACAATAAACAGTACAGATTTGTTAACAGATGAATTATCTTTGTCAACTACATGTACGTTAACTCAAACAGGTACAAACACAGGTGTAGAAGATACAACTGGTTTAAATAGAAAAAAAGTAACTTCAACAGCTAAAGGTACGGCTAGTGGACAAATCACATTGTATACTGCTGATGATTTTGCTGCTATTCCATATTTGTACATTAAAAATTTAGACACTACTGCAGGTAATAAAATATTTATATACGACGATACTACAAGTGGCGATCCGTTACAGTTTCAGCTAGACGCTAATGACTGGGCTTTTATACCAATGCACGGTGATAAGACTTACAAAGCTTATGCTACAACAAACCCTACTTCTATAGAGTTTATGGTAATAGGTAAAGATCAATAAAATAATAACTAAAAAATAAACAATAATTATGGCAACAACAACAGCAGCGGTAACGCTAAGTAGTGATCTAATGTCAGCTAATATTTCCGTATCAGCGTCTTCGACGTTAATGAAAGCGGGTACTACTGCTGATGGTTTAGATCAAATAGAATATGCAGTGGTAGATATACCAACTGGAGATGAATATGATTTAATTGCTACTACACCAACAGCAACTAAAGCAAGTAAACTTTATGTAAAAAATCATTCAATAGATGAAACTTATTTTGTAGCAATTACACAAAACACACAAGCTATAGGTAAGTTATATGGTGGTGACTGGATGTTTATACCAGCAGACTTTCATGATGCAGCGGCAGATATAGCTATTACATCTAATGGTGGAACAAACAAAATAGAATACGCTCTTATTCACGAAGGAACAACTTTATTAGCAACATAATAACAATTTAAAAAATAAAATAGATATGGCAACAACATGTGATATAACAATTACTTCTGATATAGCACCAGGTTTTGGTGGTATAAGTGAGTCTATGACTTTAACGCAAGCTGGTAATTTAACAGATATAGATAGCACAACAGGTTTTTCATTAAGAAAATTATCTGCAACTGGCGCTGTTGATTTAGTAACTATGGCTAATGAGCTAGTAGAGCCAAAAGATAGTGTAGCAGCTAAAATATATATTAGAAACATAGGTGACGGTAGAGGTAACATAGACAAATCAGTTGGTGTTACAATAGGCGTAAAAGCAGAAACTATTGGTAAACTTTACGGTGGAGACTGGATGATGATGCCTCTTACTTGTATAGACGCGGATGATGTTACAGCAAATCCAGACACTGACAATACCGTTGTTTTAGAGTATATAATGTTCTACGAAGAAGCATAGTAAATGGCTTTTACAGCATTTCATAATATTAACACGGCTAACGACGGTGTTGAAATACAACTAATACCGTATGGTGAAAAAGCTAACAACGTTAAATCAGTGTTATTAACTAACATTGACAGCGCTGCTATCACAGCTAGTTTATACTTACAAGATTTTTCAACAGGTACGAAATACTATATTCTTTATAGTGTTTCGTTACCCGTTGGAGCATCTTTACTTTTGGACAGTGACGATATGTTAAAGTTTAATAATAGCTCTACTGGATATTCTTTAAATTTAACTATGGGATCTGCTTCTGATTTAATAAACGTACTTATTAGTAGATAATATGAAATGGATAGGTCAACACATATGGAATTTTATATCCAGATTCAAAAATAAAGTTTTTTTTGAAACTGACACTATTAATATGAGTAACTTACCTACTTCAGATCCTGGTGTAACTGGTCAATTATGGAACGATAGTGGTACCGTTAAAATTTCTGCTTAATTATGAGCGATAAAGAAATAATAGAAAAAATAGAGGCAGAAGCTAGAAAAATAAAACCAAAGGTTTTAAGTTCTAAGCGTTCTGCTTTTTCAAATCAAAAACGTTTAAGTGGCGGTGGAAGTTCGGGTGGTTGTGGTGATGATTGTGGAGTAATACTAACTGGTTACGAGTTAGGAGGACATCCAGGAACTGGTGCTGATTCTGGATTTTTTTATTACGATCATTATGCTAATACTTATACTCAGTTATCGGGAGCCACGAAATGGCGTCATGATATTGCACGATGGGATGACAAACTTTATGCTAAAAAATACACAAGTTTTGCTGGACATAATATTATTCAAGAATATCAAATAAATTACGCAAACTGCTCGCTTACTCTTTTGAGGGATATTCACCTTGAAGATTATACTGGTTTTGATAATACTAACGTTGGTGGTTGGATAGATGTAGGGAATGCAATGGACATGAAAGACGCTAACACTATAATATGTGGGACTGTTGGTTCGGTTCTTTACGCTACAGGCGCAATACCAACTGGAGCGCCTTGGGCAGGTCAAAACCTTATATCAGTAGATATATCTGGCGCAACCGGAATAGCAACAAACGTAGGGTTTCCAGCTTCTAGCAGTTCTCTTTATCCAAACACGTGTAACTACAAAGCTGTAGATGTGATATATATGCAGGATACTAGTCAGTATCTTGTTTCAATGTCTTATGGTGGTATCGGTACCTGTTCAAACGGACCAAACAATGTACTTAGATTGTTTTCACTTTCTGGTCAATTATTAGATGAATGTGCGTCGGTAGCTGGAGGATTAGGAATGTACCGAACTGGTCCAAATGATGATATTTATATTACAGGACCTCAATCCTCTGTACATCTTGTTAATTTTAATCCTTTAGCAGTTGGTCCTGCGCTCCAAAACGCAGGGTTAGAAACAATAAATGGAGCAGCATACAACTCTAATCCTAACGTTGTCTGCGATCCACCTTCTGCAGATTGCTACGATATAGGCGATACAGGCCCTGAAGGTGGAATTATATTTGCCGTGCCACTAGGACACCCACAAAACAACGGTGTAAATCAAACAAACTTTTATTACGAAGTAGCAAATAACGATATAGCTATAGCTGGAACGCCGAGCGCAGGATTTAATTCAACGTGTGGACCTTCAACTGCCACGCAGCAGGTACAAGTGTTGGTTCAATCAATAGGACAACTAGGAGTAGCAAATATTACAGATCTTTACGTTGGTATATCAATTACAGGGCCTAATATAGCTCCAGGTTCTACTATTATATCTATATATCCAGGTAGCGGAACAAGCGGTATAGTTCAATTATCGTCTGGATCTATTATTGGAGGACCCTATACAGTTACCGATCCTTTTTCTATTACTTATCAAACACAAGGAGTACCTGGTTGGACCGCTTCAGGCGCTGAATGGGGAGTTCATAATAAACCAAATATAACAACGTCTACGGATTTTGGTACTGGTCATAAAAATACAGACGTAATAGATGCTTATCCTTTGTCGCCAGGTAGCCCAACTGGTGGAATACATCCTTGGTTAGACACTCACGATATAGCAGCGACAATATGCAAGCAACATCCATCAGCTAAAGACGATTGGTTTTTACCTTCAAGAGATGAATTTATAGAAATGGTTGACGCATCTAACACTTATGGTTTTGCTCTTGGATTAAATGGTTTAGGTCAATTTTCAGAGCATCAATATTGGACATCTTCTCAATATAGACACGATCCTACTCTTGGATCGCCACCGCAATTTCCCGATAAATATTCTTGGACTGTTAAAAGTAATGGTGCTCCTGGTTTAGCTTACAGATGCCATGCATTGTCCGTTCGTCCAATTAGAAGATTTGAGTGTAAACCAGAGCCAGATCCGATTGATACTGGTATAACTTATGATTATAGAATAGATACATTTGGCCATAGTTGCGCTGGCACTATTCACAAAGTTGTTAATCCTAATATATCGCAATATACTTCTGTAACTTATTCTGTAGATGCTTACGCTTTTAGTATGTTAAATCAATCTACTGGTAGTGGGGGAAATTTTATTTTTAACACTTCTGATCTTGTTTTAACCATTGATTCTACTACGGTTTCTTCGCTTCCTAATATAGGAGGTTATTTAAATGATATTGGTGGAATACCATATAGTCAATTTGGACCTATTGTTGATGTAATTGACATAGCAACACACCCGGTATTAGGGGTTAATTTACCAATTTATCAAAATGCTGCTGGAGCTAATATTGATACTTTTATAGTGTTTAACCCTTTATCTAACTTTTCAGGTCCTAATGGATTTTTTATTGGGCAAAATTATTCACAAGGAACATTTATAGATAATATAAGCTACGATATACAAACGCTTAATCCGCTTTGGTCAGCATCTGTGTTTGGGTCAAGTTACGAAATAGGACATCCACGTTTATATATAGCAGGTTTTAACCGTCTTGATGTTAGGATGAATGACGTAGTAGGGTTAGGTTACAACGATAGAATAGTACAACGTATAGGAGAGATTTTTAATATAAAAATATATAATCAATACGAAGAGCTTTTAGGTGATTGGGATTATGAACTAATAGACGAGAGTGGCGGGTTTGGTTGCTGTGTATCTCACTGCTATAAAGAATTGGAGATGGTACGTTCTCAAACTAATTATGTTAATCCCTTATACTCTTCACATCCAGATGTTGTAGATCTTGACGTTTACCACGAGGGATTTGCAGCTGCTGGGCACCCTGACGGTTGGGCTTATGTTGCTATTACCTGTGTAACAGACCCTACGTTTAATTCTAACTTTACTAGAGGTAATACATTAAATTTGGAAAACTGGAGAGGAACAGGTCAAAACAACAGAACTAAAGACACTACATATCCAATAAGTGGTATGCAATGGAAATGGCAAAGAGAAACGTGTGGAGTAAATTTAAGAGGACATTGTTGTGGTGGTACTTGTGGTAGATACCACGCTGAAGTAAACCCTCCTTTAAATAATATATATTGCAATGCTTTTAATGGTTGGACACCTAATCACACAGCTTTATTTGATAATAAAAATCACTGCCAAAGTGGACAGCTTGATGTAGTAGGTGGCTCTGTGTCTAAATTAATTGGCCCATCTGAAAATTATCCAAGTGAAATTAACGAATGTTTTGAAAGAGGAATAGAAGAAGTTGATGTACATGTTATCCCGCAAGTGTCAGGCGAAAACACAAGTAAAAGACAAAAATTTATTAACGATAAAAAACCTAAAGAAACAGGTCCTTTTGGAATAGCTGGTTATTATCCATTGTACGATACTATTGAGGCGGCTACTTACAATAGTCCGACTCCGATAGAATCAAGAACTGGAGAAAATACTTATGGTTATCATATCCACGATTTCGGAGGACAAGAATATTATATGCCTAATGGATTAGAAATGGGTAAAACCCAATTTCATGGAGATTATGACGGTCAGGTTATACCTGAAACAACAGTGCAGCCAGAAACAATACAACCAGAACAACCAAGTATTGTAACAATTACACCTATAGAGCCTGAGCAAGAAGAAGAACCACCTACACCTACACCTACATACACGCCACCACCAAGCACACCTAGTAGCGGAAGCGGAGGTTATTAATAAAAAAAGGGATCATCGAAAGATGACCCCTTTGTATTTTGAAGCAATGTGTATAGCAAACTACGCTGTCACAGAGTTCTTTTGGTTTTGAACCTCAACTCTAATATCTTGAGCTAAGTTTTTAATTGTTTGCATAGACTTTCTAACTCTTGTTCCTGCTGAGTTATTACCTTCTACAAATTTCTCTGCATCTGGCATACATCTTTCAAACTCTTCACCCATTTTTTGATATAATTTAATTACATTGTTATTTCCGTACATTTTATTTAATTTAAGTTAATATTTATTTTACTTCACAATTACCACCAGCACAAGCTAATTCACCTGATAGATCTGTATTGTCTTCTAGTTCTATAACTTTAGACAAATCAATACTGTGTAGCGCTTTTGTCATTTCATCATATTGTTGCTTTGTAGTATCTTCAAACGGAGCTTGTACATAAGTACCACCGTCGTAAGGTAAAACAGACAACCCGTTATAATGATCACGGTTTTTCCACATCCACTCTCCAGCATCTTCCCATTCATTTTCTTTTAGAGATACAGTAGCTGAAACGTTGTGAGAGTTTGAACCAGTCTTATGACCAGGTTTAACCCATTCAGTTGCTACTTTCTTTATTCTTTCTAACAAGTCCATAAACTTTTCAGTTCTAACAATAGAACCTTTTGGAGCTTTTTGTGGTATACTAATCACAGCTGTATCATGAGGTCTGAAATAATCATCTTCTAATAATTCAGGGTGATTAATATTTAGATAAGTATATATAGCTTCGTTTTTACCCACACGTAGTCTACGTACATAATACTTATTGTGCCAAGCGTGAATACCTGACGATGTTCCAAGTACTAAGCTAGTGGTACCAGCGGGTTTAACCGTTGTACATCTAGCAGCTGACTTTATACCTATAGTCTTAGCTGTTAATCTGTTCATTAACTTTACATGATCAGCAGCTTCGTTCATATTCAGCTCTAAAACTTTACCAGATGCAATACCAGTCATTGATACTCCAATCAACGAATCTTTTTCTGTTGTTTCTTGCCAAACTTCTCTAAGATAATGAAACTCTGTGTAACCAGCTTGTAACGTACCTATAAAAGAAGCTGCAGCAACTCTATTGTTTAGATCATCTTGATCTTCAACGTCGGAAACGTTTACTTCACACAAATTACAGAACTGAAAAGGTCTTAATGCTATTTCGCAGCAAGGATTTGTACCCCAGTCTTTATCATTGTTAAAGTATATACCAGGTTCGCCAGAACCAGATAACTCAATTCGTTTCCATAAGTCCATAAAAAATTCTTTAGTAATTTTATGTCTTATTAATACAGCAGAGTTGTTAGCTCTACCACGTTGTGGATTTTTCTCCCACCAAGTACCAGACTTACACGAGATCATTTCTTCGTCATAAGCTGAAAATAATGATATTAAAGCAGCCCGTCTAATACCGCCTGCAAGTACAGCATCAGCAATGTGACACACAATATCATGAACTTCCAAAGATGAAAGTTTTTCTCCGTCTTGTTTTCCATCTAATATTCCTTTAATTTTTACTAAACATTCTCTTAATGGTTGTGGTCCAGGTGCTTTTCCCCCAGAGGTTACAAGTCTTGCACCCTTTGGTCTAATATCAGAATAATCAAATTTGATCTTAGATGATCTCTTAGAGCCTAAATAAGACTTGATTAAGACCTTTATTGCATCTGACCAACCCTCAATACTATCACCGATAACAAACCTACGTTTTCTAATACTGTGTGGTTTAATTATTTCTGGTAACTTTTTTATACTGTGTAATTGTACTGAATAACCTACACCACATCCACTAAGTAAGAGAAACATAACTTCGCTAAAAGCGTCGATATGATCAATAGGTAAATAAGCGCAATTATATAGACGATTTGGACTAATTTCGATTGGCTTACCACCAAATTGTAAACTTCGCATAGAAGGTAGTATTTTCTTTTCATAGACATATTTATAGTAAGTATTTATATCGTTTTCTAAACTTGGGTATTTACGAATATGCATTGCTTTATTACGGTCAACCAACTCTACCCAAGTTTCTCTTCTTTGTAACTCAGGGATATACTTAGCATATTTCATATGCACAGTAATATCCGAGAGTATATTGTTGTTCAACTCGCTCATTATTTATTTAACGTTAAGCATGCATCCATAAATGGCAAGTATAAAACATGATTTGTTTTTTTCTTTTCTTGGTAAGATCTAAAACCTACCATAATACCTGGGTAAAATCCAAAGCTTAATTCCCAATTTGATTTATTTTTTTTCATTTTCTTTTTTCTTTTTAATTATTAATTCTACTACTTTGTCACATTCCTTTTGGTTTTGAGGTTTATATAAAGTTACAGAAGGTAGGTTTGCTTTTACATACTTTTTAAACATTTTCCATCTCATTGGAAAACTTTCATTAGCTCTACCTTTTGTTTCTATTATAAAAGTATCTGACACAAAGTCTGGTGTGTATTTTATGTTTAATATTTTCTTTGAACCTCTATTAACCATATCGCCCTTACCGTTACCTTGTCTTTCATAGCTTTCATTATCAAACATAAATCCTTCTTGTAATTCAAATGTTGCGCCTTCATATATAGCGTGTATCTTAGCTTTTTGAAGAGCAATGTACATATATTTCTCAAGACCAGAAGCGAATGTGATCCCGTCAAAAGTAACTTTTTTACTTCTAACAGGACCTTTCTTTCTTTTAAAACGTTTTTTCATATTCGTCTTTTTTAAACTTATCAATTAAAGACTCTTCAGATAAGTCTTGTAACTCGTCGCGCGCAGCTTGTATGTATAGCACAGCATCCATAAGTTCTTCTTGAACATCGTTAAGATATTTTTGTAAGCCTTTCATTTTAA
>Ga0181419_1000272_pt1 | contig 17913 bp, 24 predicted proteins | sample 42SPOviralmetaG_FD_130144 | JGI IMG/M metagenome (GOLD analysis project Ga0181419, IMG submission 130144) | Marine viral communities from the oligotrophic San Pedro Time Series (SPOT) site, San Pedro Channel, CA, USA - 42 SPOT_SRF_2013-04-24 | ecosystem: Environmental > Aquatic > Marine > Strait...
ATGTAAACTGTATAGATAATTAATTGCTTCTTTGGCACCTTGATAACCTTTGTTGAATATGTTATCTTCTAAATGCTCTAAATGAGTATTTTTGTTTTCCGCTTCTAGTATAATCTCTTTTACGAAACTACCTGAAATATCATTAAACTTCATTTTTAGGCGTCTATTTTACTAATAAGACTAATAGGTTTTAGGTAATATAATCCTGTTCTAGTTTGCATTAGAGCGTTGCCTTTAGGAACTGTTTTTATTACTCCTTTAACTTTATATCTGCCTCCAGGCATTGCCTGTATAACACTACTTACTACATCGCCTTTCTGTATATTTTTATTTTTTTCCTCTGCCTTCCATTTCACAGCATCACCTATTTGGAAGTCGGATTCTGATTTACCACCTTTTTTCATAAAGTCATCGAAATCATTTTTAATTTTGTTTTCCATATCTTTTAGATCTTTAGCATTTCTAGGATCGTTTACAGCACGACGAATAGGACCCTTTGAAGTCTTTGCCTTTTGAGGTTTTTTCTTCTTGTTTCTTAAATATGTAGGTACGTCGTAATCTACTTCAGGATCTAAATTATCTTGAGAATTATTAAACCTATCAGTGTTGTCAGGAGTTCCAGTATCTAGTGGAGAACTGTCAGTGTTGTCAGGAGTTCCAGTATCTAGTGGAGAACTGTCAGTGTTGTCAGGAGTTCCAGTATCTGGTGTTCCGTCACCAGGCTCTCCATCAGGCACATATACTACCTTTTGTTTATTTTTATTTTTGTCGTTGTCGTTATCCTTATCTATATCTGTTTCTGGATTATTTTTATCCTTACTTCTCTTGTCTAAGTCTCTTCCAGTTTGACTAAAGAAGTTTCCGACTCCTCCAATTGCTTGTCCGATTGCTGAACCTACTGCCGCTCCTGCCTTTCTACCTATTCCTCTGCCATCTTGTGATTTTATGTCTTGACCTATTTTACCGAAATATCCTGGCTCTTTTTCAGGTTCTTTAGTATTTTGTCTAGAGAAATTTTTAGAACCAGGGCCTTTACCAAATATATTTTTAAATCTTGTTTTCATTGTAGGGCTAAGTTGTGAGTACCCGTCTTTATCTATACCTGATCTAACAATACCTGCTGATCTAAGTATTTCCCATTCTGCTTTGGTACCCTGAGGTATAGGTTTTCCTACTTTAACGCCTACTAGTTGTGGATTTCTGCTGGTTTCAACTTCTTTACTGACTGAAAAAGCATTAAGAGGTTCTGACCAAACAAATTCGCCACCTTTGTGTTTGACAACGTCCCCGTCCTTTATATAATCTTTTTCTAATAAAGGATAATTACTTGTATTTTCTACTATTTCATTAATCTGCATTTTGTTCTCTTTGAGATTCTTTTATAACTTTTTTGATACCTCTGGAGAATTTTTTTACGTCTCTGCCTCTTATACTGTTAATAAGTCTGTTAGTAAGATCCTTTGCAGTCTTTTCATCGTAATGCAAATCTATCTGTTCTAACAAATTTATAGCACTAGTAATTACATGTTCACCTCTATTAGAAGTGACGTGGTTCCTATCTCTATCTACTGATATTTGATTAAGTTCCTCTAATATACTACGAGCCTTAGGCATGTTGTCTCCATAAAATATGTATAATGCTATTTATCATTATAAGTCATTCTTTTTAAGGAACTCACGCATGTTCATTGCTTGTCCTATTGTGTCCTTCTGCTCAGGTTCATCTGCTTTTATAGAATTACCTCGTTTTAGTTGATCAACTAAACTTGTTGTTGTAATTGTATCTGCATCTTCATCACCTTCTTGTAAATCTTCAATCCTTAGTGTGTCAGGATCAAACCTTAAATCTACTTTTGTGCCTACACCACTACTAGAACGTGTTTTCATAAACTGTATTTGATATCTACCTTTTTCTCGCATAGCATTACTTGTAAATATACCCACAACATTATCTGCTGTTTGTATTTTACTAATACCACCTGCAATATGATGATGATCAAATTCTATTTCTTCCACCGCACCTCTATTCAACTGCGATGCAGTAACAAATAATAAGTCTCTTTCTACTGCTAAGTTACGCAACTCTTCAGATACATATTTGTCTTTGATAAACAAATCACTGCCACTTACTTTTGCACTTATAGGCATCATTAAATCCAAGTAATCAACTAATAAGCAATCTACTTTTTCACCACAGGATATTTCATACTCTCTTAAAAATACTCTTATGTCATTTGCATTAACACCATTAGGCATTTGCTTAACTCTTAATTTACCAGCACCCTTAGACTTCATACGAACTTTTAAATCCACATCATCCATATTACGCATAACTTCTTTAGTACCATAGCCAGAAACCATGCTGTCTAATCTCATACTAATTAATTGTTCACTTAACTCTAAACTTATATAAACACAATTCATTCCTGCTAGGGACCAATTTACTGCAAAGTTTTGTAAAAATAAACTTTTACCAGCACCTGAACCACCAGCAAAGATAGTCATCTCTCCTCTGTTTAGCCCACCATATAATTTATGATCTATTCCTTTCCAGCCTGTGCTAACTGCACCTGCTTGATCTTTAATCCATTGTAATCTTTCTTTAGGATTTTCAAAATACTCTATACCTAAATCTTTTACTAGTCCCACTTGACTTGCGTCTTTAATTTTATTTTCCACAGTACCATAGTCCTGATTCTCTAATAAGTCTGTGCTTTCTATTATTGCTTTTTCTAATGCTTTATGTCTACAAAATGTTTCGAATTCGTTCATAAACCATTCATGATGATCCGGAGTTACATTGGGTATTGGTTCTATTGTTATGCCAGACACAGCACTAACTTGCTCTGGAGTAGGAATAGAATTAAATTCTGTGCTATGAGAAACAAATAGTTCAACTGCTTTCCTATATTTCATGTTAAAATATATAGGATTCACAATATTTTGACACCTTGCAAATAAGTCAGGATCACTTAATAAGAATCTTAAAAATAATTCTTGTGTTTCTTCATTGTATTGTTTTATATCTGCCATCTTTTCTTTATCTCATTGTATATATATCTAAAAATTAAGTCATGTCCTGCTTCGTTTGGATGACCATCTTCAGGACTTTCTTCATTACCTTTTGCTATTTCAGTTAAAAATCTATCACATATTATAGATTCGTCTATCATTTTATATAATTCCTTACAAAAAATATTGTTTGAAACAGTTTGTCTAGACTCTTTAAAGTGAAATCTAGGCAGACATCTTGCTGATAGTCCTACTTGTAAAAGTTTTATTCCTTTTTGTTTACAATATGTTTGCAATAATATAATATTCTTAAAATATTTAATTATTTCAGTAATATCTGATTCGACAAAAGATTTGTACTGATCAAATACTTTTCTTTCTGTTTCTGTATCTGTTTTAATTTTATCTAAGTCTTCTTTAGTATGTTTAGTTACACCTATATCGTATAAGACGTCTTCTATCGTTGTTACATAACCTACCCACAGTTTATTTTCAATGTTAAACCATTCTCCTCTATTAGGCGTAGGATGTTGTACTACTAGTACTGTATCGTTTACATCTATTCCTTTATTTTTTTCAAAGTATTCTATACTTGTTCTAACTGCCCTGTCCATAGAACCACCTTCAACTGCTAGATTAACAACCTTTGTTATATCATTCATATCGTTTAAACGACTGGGCCATACCCAATTAGGCGCCTGGCTATCAACTGAACCCTTGTGCCCAAATGTAAAACTACAACCGTTTGTAACTAATTTCATATTAATGTCCGTGTCCAAATAATTCAATACTAAATAAAAACATAATTAATAATGGAACTTCATGTATTAGTAAGTGTATTACAATTGATGTCACGCCTATTTCTTTCCAATGTCCTATACAAAATGTGAATGCTGTTTTACATTTTTCAATCATAACATTTTAGCCTTTACTTCTATTTTAAGTTTATTATTTGTTGCATGTTTTATAATACTTCCTACTGTTGCTAGTCTACCATACCGTACTACGGCATCTGCGGCATCTTTGCAATCCACATGCCAAGGCGGGAAACTTACTTCCCACCCTAGTTCAGCGGCCTGCATCATTAAGTCTATACCTGCTTTATCTCTATCAGGGCAAACTATTATTCTCTTACCTAATTTCTCTATCAAGTGTGCTTGTTCAGGCCCTACACTATTACCTTGTATAGCAATACCATCAATCATTATAGCATCAAAGACTCCTTCTGTCACTATAACTATTTCTCTTTCTGTATCAGCAAACTTATCTACATTAAAAACATAACCCGGTTGCATATTATGTAGATACTTAGGCGTTGTTTTGTCAGGAGGATTTATATGTCTTGCTGTCCAACCAACTAGTTCGCCGTTATAGGTAAAGGGGACTACCAATCTCTGTTTATATAATTTTTCGTTTACATAAAGCAGTGGATATAGACCAAGTAGTCCTCTTTGATCTGCATATTGTTTTACAGGATGATTATCTTCTAAATCATCTACTGTAACAACATTGTCTGGTAAATTTACTGTATTAAATTTTGCTATAGAATACACATAATCAGAAGTACTTTCTGTTTCTAATTCTTCTGTGTATTTTAGAAGTTCAATTGTGACTTTATGTACATCTTCTTCAGTTGCACCAAGTTTGGTTGCTAAGTCTTTATACTTTTTACCTAAGGTAGGGTTAGGTTCCCAACCAGTTGTAAAGCCACAATTAAAACAATTAAAGGATATTTTTGCGCCTGTAGTTATTAGTCCGCCTCGTTTTCTTTTATCACTACACATTGGACAATCCATAGTGTTCCAGCCACTAGGAGTTTTACCTGTTCTAACTGGCAAATTATCTAAGAGGAGGCGATGTACACTCTCAACTAAAAAGTCTATATCCATAGTATTATTATACAGGATATGGTGTTAAAAGTCAACTAGTTTCTTACTAGTACTTGGCTTATGTTGCCTGATGTTGGAGTATGTAAAATTCTAATCCAATTTGCATTTACAGTATAATTTCTAGTAATAATATTACTGCTACCTGTCAAAACAATATTACTTTCTAGTGTTACCCAATCTGTACTTAAATTATTTGTACTTGGTACACTTTCGACTAGGCTTGCCTGTACATCAATATTACCAGTATATGCATCAGGGTAGATTGCTAAAGTATGTAATGCATTTGGAAAGTTTCTATCTTGATTACCTGAAAAAGCACTTGTTGTAAAAACATTTGCTGGATCACCATCTGTTGTAGATGCTACTTGTAAAAATGTATTTGCACTCTGAGTTGGTGTTGGAGATTGATCTATTTGTTCTGTAATCTGTATGTCAAAAACTAGTCCATTATTCTGATCTGAATATACAGGCTTGTCTATTCCTGAAACATCTTGCTTCGCTATATAAATTCTATATAATCCTGCTGTAACATTTCTTAAATCACCTTCGTCTAAAGTCAATTTTACTTGACCAACACTATCTGTATGCTCTAAAAGTTTATAGAATAGTCTTCTTTTAGTTGTAGGATTGATAAGATATGCACTTAACGTATCACTAAATACATTCTGTTTTTTTCTATCTCTGTTCCTAATACAGAACAGTAATTCGTTTGTTATCCCTTTATGGGCTATTAATTTTCTATTATTCATAGGTCTGTTATCCACGTATAGGCCATCAGTACCAATAACTAAATCAATAATGTCTTCATATAAGTATAATTTGTGGTCACTTTGGCTCATAATAAACTCTTTATATTGTACTATTTATCAATTTATATACTAAATAGTTTTGTGGAGAAAGAAGAACTTATCAAACAAACAGAAGAACGTTATCCGTTTCTAACAGGCATCAAATATGGCGATAATGAATACATAGGAATCGTCATAAATCATGATAATCAGATACTAACATTCTATGATTTAGAAAAAATACCTAACAACGATATTAAAAAAGCATTTTTAGAATACGGTGAAACTTGGTGGTGGGAAAGTAATCGGCAATTACCTATAGATATATTTTTATTTCATGAGATGAAGCCTTTCAAAGATATTTTAAGAACATTTGTAATGAAAGATATAGAAATTATATTTGGACCAATGACATCTTTACAAAATTTAATTAAAAAAAGAATCAAAAGAAGAGGAATTCAGTTAGTTAGGAAGGTTGATTGAAATCAACTATAGTAAATATACCTTGGAAACATTATCTGCTTACTAACTGCTTAACAACTAACGATTTAAATGCTGTTTCAGACTACAGTTTAACCCTAGAAGTTAAAAAAGATACAAATATATACTTTATAGAACCCTATAAAGACTCACCAAATAGACAATATGTACCTAAAAAGATAAAAAATATATTACACGATTTAGGTAAAAGATGTGCGGAACTTTTAGAAATACCTAAACCTTATGAAATATTTTCCGGTATAATGATTTTAAAGCCAGATTACAGATACAATGTTATACATACAGATTCAGAATGGAAAACTGCTACTTTGGTATTAGGATTATCAGATACCGGTACAGGCACTAGTCTTTACGAAACTGATGGACAAGAATTTAATTATACAACTCCATATGTTAAAAACGGTGGTATGATATTTAAACGAAATAATGAAACTTATCACGATTATGATTCTGTTGGGTGCAAAGAATTACGTAGGACAGCAATGATATGGATTAGGACCTAATCCTCACACAATAAATTTAATTGTACAATAATAGCCAAAGCATAACCATAACTATGTGACTTCTTAAAAAAGTATGTACCATCATTTGGTTTTACCCAAACATCTTTTTCAATCTCCTTCCAGTCCTTTCCCACCAAATGTCTTTTACCCGGCCTAATCATTGCAAGTATCATTGCTAATTGTTCAAGACTTGTGGGAGAATGTTGATTAACTATATCCCAATGATTGCTAATATGAAATAATTGTTCAACTATTTCTTTGTGATTTAATAATTCCCACATAGGTTCTGTGTTTATAAGTTTATCTAAATGTGTTTCGTCTTTTATTCCTTCATAAATATGATTGTTAAGAAAGTCTACTTTAAACCAACCCTCTTCTTCTGCTTGTTTATGATCTATTGTACTATAACCTTCCAAAGGAAACTTAGGAATGTTTTGAAAGTAGACCCCAGTATTGTGTTTAGTAAACTTACTATCCTTTTCAATACTTGCAGATGTAACATTAACTAACTTGAGAAAGTCCTCTCTGTTAGCCATATCAATATCTACATCAAAATCAATCTTCACTGAACAATAAACTCCACTTCATTAATTTATCTTTTTTTACTTCTATACGTTCTTGAATTTGTTTGTCATTGACAAGCCCACTATTTTTCATAATATCAATCATACACATTACATCACCTATTTCATCTTGTAAATTACTAATATCATCTGGGCAACTATCCTTTTCAAATCTAATTAGTTTACTACATGCCTGTATAAGTTCAGCACATTCTTCCATTGTTATTACTAACATTTCTTGTCTTTTATTCATTATTCTTCCTTAACAAAGATTCCATCTACCATCTTGCCTTTTCTATCCTTGATGTCATTATATGCTACTTGTAAACATTCTTCTAATGTTGTTCCTTCTCTTTTAGCAATATTAATTAGTATCACTAAGCAATCTCCAATATCATCTTTTACATCTTCTCCTTTGCAAACACTATCAGATAGTTCTCCAACTTCCTGTATTAGTTTTAATACTTGATCCTTACTTGTGGCTCCATCAATAAGATTTCTATTCACGTGCCATTTTTCTGTTAAATCTATTAGGTCAACTAAGTCCCACATTTCATTAGTCATATTGTTTTTCATATTCCTGCAACCTCACATGCATTTTTAACTTCTGCTACTTCTTCTCTATTATTTGCAAACTGTTTCATCCAAAACGTTGCATCAATTATATGCTGTATCATTTTTACTTGTTCATCACTAAATTTTACTAATAAATCATCTCCTGATTTACATAGATAAATCATCCAAGGAGAGATTTTTGCACTCCTTATATCATGCACGGCTCTAGCAGAAGATACTTCTTTAAAGTAATCTTGCCAAGGCTTGTTATGCTCTTTGCCCCAAGTGTCTAAATAAATTATTGTGCGTTCTAATGCTTTCATACCAGGTTCTTTTTTTACATACACTAATAAAAATTCATCATATAATTTGTCTTTACTCCAGTCCGCCAATTTTTTGCCTTCTTTTATTAACCATTCTGCAAATTGTTCTGGCTTTAAATACTCATTTGTAACACAACTTCTACCAAACTTCACAAATCCTTCATAGTATTGGCTTTTTACAAAGTCTTCATAGGATTTTGTTTTCGTTGCTGTAGTATTCATTTCATAAAACATTTGAAATACTCTATATCCTAATCTTGTATGTGTCAAATCTTTATCTGCCATACGTCTTTTCTTTACACACATATGAACACTAAGAGTTCTTTCGCTCTTGAAAGACTTTCCACACCATCTACATGTGAAATTATTTTCCAAAGATGTCTCTGATTGATTTGTCATCGTATCCATGTGCTTCTGCTAATTCTTTAAGTTCTTCTTTGCTGTTTATTTCTATTAAATTGTTTATATCCTCTGCTTTCATATGCGGATATATATTGTAAATAAAATCAAATACTTTATTGTTCTTCTTTTTTGCATTAGGCGGTTTTAAAAAAGGATGAAATTGTATTTTACCTACACCACATGCTGTAAATAGTAACCATTGTAATTCAGGGTGTTGAGGAACCTTGTATTCAATCTTATGATATCTATTCAGTAATTCATTAGTCATGTATATATAATTTGCGGCGTCTCTGCCTTGTACACTACTACAATACCTCATCATCATCCAGGCACTAAAAGCCTTTTTTTGTTCAGCAGAAAGATTGTTATAGAAGTTTCTATCTTTTTTATCTATAGCCGCCATTACATCTTTCAAAGGCAAAGCAGGATTCTTTTTAGGTGACATTATTCTCCTTCAAACTTAATAAGACTTTCAACATTATATCCTTCCTTCTCTATTATAGCACTTCCTCCTAAATCGGGCAAGTCTATTGCGGCCAGAATTAAAATATTTTCTCTAGGTATATTCCAACATTGGCAAATTAAACTTGCTAATGCCCTTGCTGTACCACCTGTAGCAATTAAATCATCTATAATAACAATTTTATCATGATGTTTTAATTTAGAATTTTGTTGTATATGTAATGTTGCCTCTCCGTATTCTAATTGATAATTTCTTTGATAGGTGGGGTTGGGTAACTTGCCAGGTTTCCTTGCTAAGATTAAAGGTAAATCCATGTCCCTTGCTATGGGAGAGCCAAATATAAAACCTCTACTTTCTATTGCAACCACTTTAGTTGCTTTAAACATCATACAACTTGCTGTCATATCTATTAATGCTTTATTGAATGCCTCTGGCGTTTCTAATAGGCTTGTTATATCCCTGAATTGTATTCCTTCTTTAGGAAAGTTTGGAACAGTTCTTATATTATCTTTTATATTCATAGTGTAAAATCTTCCCAAGTTATAAGGCTATTGCCTGTATTTGAATCTCCAAAATGTCCATAATTAGTAGTATCAGGTAATATTACATTTTCTAATTCTAATGTTTGTATAATACCTTTTGGTGTAAGGTCTACTTCCTTTTTAATCATATTAATTAAATCTAATCTTAATTCACCATTTGCATATATAACCAATGAAGAAGGTTGTTCTATACCAATTACATAACTTAATTGTACTAAGCAATCTTCAAGATCGTACTTATGAACTATGTTTTTTGCTAACCATCTGGACATATACGCCGCTGATCTATCTACTTTTGTAAAATCCTTACCTGAAAAAGCACCGCCACCGTGAGGAGCATAACCTCCATATGTATCAACAACAATCTTTCTTCCTGTTAATCCTGTATCGCCGTCTGGACCACCTATAACAAATCTACCAGTAGGATTTATTTGATAGTTTGTATTGTCTGTTAAAAACTCTTTTGGAATCACGTCTTTTACAACTTCTCTTACTAAATCTTCTACTTGTTGTTGTTTAGCATCTTTATGATGTTGGGTACTTACTACAACATTATTTACATCTATAGGTATATTAGGTGCTCCATAGTTAATTGTTAATTGGCATTTGCTGTCAGGTAAAATTATATCCTTATATTTTGATAAGGATTTTCTTCTATTGGATAATTCTTGTAATATTTTATGAGAATATGCTATTGCAAATGGCATATAATGTTCCGTTTCCCTGTTGGCATACCCAAACATTATTCCTTGATCTCCTGCACCAAAATTATCTGTGCCTAATGCTATATCTGAACTTTGTCCATGTAAAAGATATTCTATTTCTAGTTTATCCCAATGAAAACCTTCTTGCTCATAGCCTAATTGTTTTACAGTATCTATAATAATACCTCTAACAGATTCTTCTACATTTTCTTCTCTATCTGTTCTATATTCTCCAGCAACTATTACCTTATTAGTAGTAACTAATGTTTCTATTGCCGCTCTATTATGAATATTATGATTAATTAACCAAGTTGCTATATGATCAGATATAAGATCAGCAACTTTATCAGGATGTCCTTCCGAGACACTTTCGCTTGTAAATTGATACACTATTTCCTTACCTCATTTTTAAATTTAATATGTCGTCCCATTCTGCGTACTCTGTTTTGTTAAAATGATCCTTAGGAAATTGAGGTGGTTCTATATGCAACCATCTTTTTCTTTTATAAATTATTTTTAACCAAACTTTTTTTCCACTAATTGTTATTTTAGGAGTAAAGGCAAATATTTTTCTCCATTTAGTAGTTCTTAAATTATCTTCACTATTAATATAATCTCCTGCAATACTAACTTTATCTTTTAGATGCGGATATCTAGTGTATGCTGGATGATTATAATTTGCCATCCTCTCTCATCTTTTTCCTTATGTTGGTTGCACTTATTTTTTGTATTTCTTCATCTAAAACTTCTTCTTCAATTTTATAACCAACACCTCTACCGTAAGTAATATTCATTATGTTAGGCACACTATATACCCTAAACTTACCAGCAAATTCTGCCAGTTCTATTTCTATATTCTTACAAATTTCGTCTACTTGCCATGGATTGTCTTGTGTAATGGGCATATCTCTTACCATCACAGCAACTTGTCCATGTTTGGCTAATGCTCGTTCAAATAGTTTTTTGTGTCCCTCATGAAACGGTTGAAATCTTCCTAGCATTTGTGTTACAGGAAGTTTAGGCTGATACTCATGGTCTCTAATATCAACAGCAATTAGCCTTGCCCATTGCTCTATAGAGTCTTCTGTCCACCATTCGTCTTCTGTAATATGAGAATCAACATGATAAGATGCCTGCTCCATAGGACTTTCAAACATTTTATTTGTATCCTCAAATCTACCTTCTTCAATAGTATTCATAAAGATTACATACTCAGGCATAAATGCTTTTTGTAGTTCATGTGTTGGACAAACAAAATCTGCAATACCATATCTACCTTTTGCAACACTTTTGCGTACATAGTCCTGCATACGTTTCATCTGTCGTTCTCTACCTTCTGGTGAGAAGTCCCAATCGTTAAATTTTTCTCTTATCTCGTCAGCATTATACCAATCGGCATCGCCTAGTATTTCTACTAAACGTTTTGCTAATGTCGTTTTGCCTGAGCCTGGTAATCCACATATTAAGATTCGTTTCATTTACACCCTATGTTCACGTTCGTATTCTGCATTATCTTCGTATTCTAACCAGTATTCTTCCATATTTTCTAAAACATTTTCCATACTGTCGTGCCACTTTATATTTAACCAACCTACTTCTGCATCATAACTTTTACCGGTTGTATCATTATAATCATAATCACAATCTAATTCTTGCTTGTCATAGTAAACTGAATCTATAAATTCTGCTAAATTTGTTTCAACTACACCGTATCCTAATTTAAATTCATCAAAAGGTTCGTCTGTATCCACAAACCAAGCACCAAAACCACCTTTCTCTGAACTATGAAAGGCTAAAACAGGAACATATTTGTTACCATCTTCGTCTTCTTCATTTACAATTTCAGGTTCATCATGCCCAAAGTATCCGCCTTCTCTTCCATATACATGGATTCCATCTCCTTCATATACTTCTTTGTCGTAATCCCAGTCATCTGAACCATCTGCTGGAACTTCATATACTGAAAATCCACCATCTGCATAGGCACTATTAATATGTTCTAAATCATCGTTTTCCCACATATAAAAATATTCACCTGGTATTGCAGGGTGTGGTACTCCTTCAGGATCTAATAATGCATCAGATTCTTCCTCTTCATTTATATTATCGTCCTCTGCTTCTAATACAGCATCAACAACTTCATCTTGCTTATCTGCATAATAACTAGCAAATGCAGGATTAACTTCTCCTAAAACAAGTTCTCCTCCATATCTGCCGCCTTCTATTCTAAATCTTCTCTTAGCCATTATACCTCCGTCAACGAGTCTAAATGATCTGGATCATGATCACCAATCAGTTCTACATTAAAATTACCTTTCTGATTTCTGTCTACATTAAAGGTTAAATTATATCCTTTACTTTCCAGTATATCTACTTTAGCACAGAATTCATTAAATTCACTTGTTGTCATTTCTACTTGCATTATGCCTCCTTATTTGGGTTCCAAATAGTTAAATTGCTTTTCTTAAGTCTATTAGTTACAATAGTCCATCTATTCTGCTCTTCTTTCCATTCTTTTAACCATTTATGTCCATCACGTTCAGCATCAACAAAAATTGCATTAGTAAATGCTAATGGAAGTAATACAGCACAATGAATAATAATACTTGTAACTGTATCATAATTAAAAAAGCCTAAATAAGAGGCCGCTATAAAACCAAAGAATACACTCCATACTGTAAACAATACTAGCATAAAGTAAGTCTGTAAACTTGGGTCTGGTATATATTTTAAAGGATTATATCTCACATCCATTACTCTTCTCCAGCCATTTACAAGACCCATTACAGTTCTTCTAAATAGACTAGGTTTTTTCATCATTGGTTCAATCATTTTTTTCTCCTAACTAATTAAATCCGCGACTTGTATGTCCTTAACTTTATTTGCATCTTTTACAAAAAAAGCACATTTAGGATTTTCCCCACTCTCTAATGGTACTGATAATAAGTGCCCATTTTTCAGTTTAGGAAAAAACCATTTTACATCTTGATAAACATTCGTTATTTCTATAGATTCACTATTAGGAAGTCTGCTTGTAAGTGGATTCATCACTAATGCTCTGAATTCTCTATTGTTCAGACTTGCTAATGGTAAAGTTTCTACACTATCGAAATCTTCATCACATAATAACACACTCCAATCCATTGGCATCTGAATATTAAATTCGCCAATTTGCAAACAAATTGCAGGAGCATGAAAACTTTCTAAAAAAATTAAAGGTAAAAAGTAGAAGTCAACCCATTCAGGATCGGCTCCATCTAAAACACAATACCTAATATCATCTATTTCATCAGGCACGCAATCTATGTCGTATGTATTATTTTCTACTGTTAGTATTTTCATTTATATTCCACCTTAGTTACTGTATGTCTAAAATTCTGCTCTCTGTAAAAGGCTTTTCTTTTAGTTAAATGCCTTTTACTATATTTAAGATTACTTGTAATGTCTACAACATTAACATAATCTTTGTCTTGTGCTTTTCTAATACCTCTTCCTATACTTTGTATTACTCTCACAAAACTTTTTCCTGGTTCAATTAATATTAAATTAAATATCCTAGGAATGTTTATTCCTACTGCCGCAACTCCATAAGTTGCAACAATAACTTTATTGTCCATTTCTGAAACATCGTCATAATTATCTTGTCTATCTTTTTGTTTCATAGATCCTGATACAAAAACCCAATCTGCATTTTCTTCTGCTAACATTTCGCCTGTTTTTATTCTGTCTATAAGAACTAATGTATTACCTGAATCTGCAAACCCATTTATTATTTTAGATAATTGTTCTATTCTTTTAGGGTCTGTTACTAGCCATTTAAGTTCTTGTGCATAGCCGCCAAACTCTATCATACCATCTTGTAATTGTAATATACTGATATCTAAATCTGCAAGTACACCCATATCTTGTAATTCTTTACTGCTCATCTTTCCAGTTACAGGACCTAAACTACATGTACATCCTACTGCTTCATATTCATCTTTAGGAATTGTGCCTGTTAGTCCCCATCTAATTGGAACATGAGAAAATACACCGCTAAGTAAATTTCTTAAAACATCTGCTTTGGCTTTGTGTACTTCATCTACCATTATACAAGCGACATCTTCTAAAAATTCATCTATAGGAAAGTCTGCTTCATATTTTTTACTTTTCTTTTCTAATATACTTAAACTTTGCCAAGTACAAATTGTATGTGTCTTATCATATTCTTTTCTATCACCAAATAATACTCCTACATCAAGTCCTAAATTTTTGTAATCTTTTTCTGTTTGTACAACTAAGTCTTTATTAGGAACTATAACTATTGTTCTACCATAGGGCTCACATTTATGACTTAGTACCGCAGTAATAAGTGTTTTACCAGCACCTGTGGCAATCTCTTGTAAACATTGGGTGTTTTCTAAAAACTTATTAACAATATCTACTTGGTAATCTCTTAATATAATTGGTTGTCCTTCTGCAGGATGTTTCTTTGGCCATGCAACATGATCATAACTTGTTTGTGTTACTTGATCAAAACTAAAGTCCCACTTTTTACGCATATCATTTATTTCTATTTCATAACCTTCTTCAGTAACGATAGGAACAAGTTTATCTAACAAATGGAAATATGTTCTGCCACCTATATCACAGTACCTTACACACCCGTCCCATCTGCCTAATTTATAGGCTGGCATATGATATGCATAGGGAAGGAAGTATTTACAGGCATCAGAAATCTTACGCCTTGCTTTTACATCAAGTCCTGTGAAACGAACATTTACTTCGTCTCTAATTTCTAAAACACATTTTGCCATAAGTTATTATACTACCAATTGTACTGTAATGTCAAGTTAATTTGTCTGCCTTGGTTATTGTAGTATGGTAATACTTCAACTTCCTCGTCAGTAATATTATCAATTGCAAAGTTAAGATTCATTCCGTTAGTAAATGTTTTTGTAATATACACACTAAGTTTTGTAAGATCTTCTAGGAACTCTTGTCCTTCTGAAAGGACGTCATAAGGTCCAGGTACTCTATCAAACTGTCCTGAGTATTGTACTTTATAATGTACATCTTTAAACATCTGTACCCATGTAATAACACCAACATACTCTGGTATTCTAGTTTGGTCTGTATCATTAACTTTTAGATTAATGCTAAAAGGTCCCCATGTATTAGCAAATCTAATACCCTGTGTATTGTAGGAACCTGAATTATTATATTTTGCATTATAATAAATTTCTTCTGTCACTTGCTCAGTTAAAAGATTTCCATCTGCATCATATGTAGCAGGAGAAACCAATACTGTTTCTGAATATGATGCTGTATATTCTATTGCTTCTTCAAATTCGTATTTAAAAATACTGATAGCACCGAAACCTATTTCATATCCAACTCCTTCCTCAGGAAGTAATTCATTATTTGGATCTACAAAAGCATCACCATAAAGTTCATATAAGTTAGGTCTTCTGTAACTAGTTCCTACATTAAAAAAGAACTGATCTTTTGCGATACCTAATCTTACTGCGTTTTGGTCTTCGTTTCCGTACCTAATACCAAAGTTATATTCTAATGCAAACTTGGCATTTATACTTAAAAAGGCACCATAGTTGTCTTGTTTTTGTTCCATGTATTGGTCTTTGCTACCGTCAACACCATAAGTAACATCTAATAAGTTAGATAGTTGTACTGTATCGCCTACTCTAAAGAAGTCTCTGCTACTTTCATTTTGGTATGTGCTAACACCCTCAGTAAAATATTCTGCCTTGTCTTCTGATCTTCCTATTGTAAAGTATTCGTTTCTAATACTTACTGTAAATCTTTCTCCGTCCTGTAAGCAATCGTTACTTTGTGTCCAACTAGCAGTATAACAATTATCATAATCGTATTCATAATCAGTTGCATTTACATATAAAGTAAAGTCACCTGCGTCTGCAATAATTTTTGCACTAGTATTTTTATAAGTATCTTCTTCATCATTATCGTTTCTAGCATTTTGCTTTACTGAAAAATCTGTAACTTGCATCCAGTTTGTAGGTGCTAGTGAATAATATCTGTGAGATTGGTTTCCTAGTCTTCCAGTTACACCTTTCTTAATTAAGTCTTTTATCAAAACTGTACCACCAATACTTCCTGAGCCATACATTACACTATTGGCTCCACTTATAACTAATACATCTTCCCCTGATACAATGTCATGTGCAAAATCATACCAGCCTGAACCAGGTGTATTTTGCGGTATGCCATTTCTATAAACTGCTGTATGTACTGATTGTGTGCCTCGCTCTCTGAATAGCACATTACCTCCATAGCCTCCTGCTATGTAACTTACTTCAGGCATAATGCTACTAATTAATTTAGTGTCTGTTAGGGCATCTGTTTCTGTTTGTTTTACTTCTTGTGCAATAACAATTACCTCTTCTATGTCTTCAGCAAGTGCAAAGGCTGTCCATAAAGGCAAAGTAATAACTATTGCAATTTTTATGATATTATCATATAGGAATTTTTCCATGATCTATTTCTCCAGTAGTGACTGATCAAAGTCGTAATTTAATACTTTTAATTATACATGGGTATTAGGATTTGTCAAGAGGTTTATATAAGAAACCCCCAAATAAATTTGGGGGTTAATCGTGTCCAAAGTGGGAGGGTTCTGAACACTAGGGGGAACCCTTAAAAATATTTATTAAGGGCTCTTGATTTTATGAATAGATATCGAACCTAGTCATACATGTTGACCTTGCTAACCCCTTCCAGTTGTCAAAGTTCATTTTTGCCAAGTCGGCTATCTTGAGTACCATTCTTAATGATATTTCTCTGAGCCTCTTTGCGTTATCATGCATAAAGTCAACGATTTCCTTTTCAAACTCCTTGCTAAAGCCATACTCTTTAAGCATACCATCTCTAATGATTTGGTTAATTCTAATAAACTTATCGTCTATAGAATCCATTCCTAAATCAATGTAGTGACATCTTGACATAAGAGCGGCTAAATGATCCTGTATCTTTTTACTCCTGACATTTTCAAAGTTTACATTAGTAATAAAGATAACTCCACCTTTAAAGTCAAACCTGTCAGGTATTCCTTCTCTTCTTAGTGCGGAAGATTCTGCTTTCCAACTAATAGTTCTTTTCTTACCTGAGTCTAAAACTGCTTTAAGCATATTAAGACAAACTTCATCAAATAGTACACTATCACAGTCATCAAATACAAGTATGTCACCTGCCGCACTATTATTAAATAGTGTTTGATATAAACCAATCGGTGTCATTGAGCCTTTAACAATTTCTGTTTTTACTGCTCCACCAATTTTTGCCATTGCGTCATACTCTTCAAGTATAGTCTCAACACCAAAACTTTTACCTACTCCTGGAGGACCACTTACAATTAGTCCTCTAACAACACCGTTAGCAACTGCGTCAGTCATCTCGTCAAGGATACTAAACCTTTCAGCAATTCTATCCATTGCTTGTTTAGGTGTTTCTTTTTTCTGCTTAGGCTTCATATTTTCAGGTATAAAACTGTTATACTCTTGCTCAGTTGCTGGAACAACTTCACTTGGTGAATCAACTAGTACTCTGATTTTTGTGAACTCGGCTCCCATTAAAGCAGTTGCATCAACTGTTACAAATGCTCCACGTTTACCAAATGTTACCCCTTTGAGTAAAGGGAATACTGCGTCTGTG
>Ga0181419_1000273_pt1 | contig 17876 bp, 21 predicted proteins | sample 42SPOviralmetaG_FD_130144 | JGI IMG/M metagenome (GOLD analysis project Ga0181419, IMG submission 130144) | Marine viral communities from the oligotrophic San Pedro Time Series (SPOT) site, San Pedro Channel, CA, USA - 42 SPOT_SRF_2013-04-24 | ecosystem: Environmental > Aquatic > Marine > Strait...
ATGCCTATTGAGTATAGAAATCAATACCTAATTTAGATACATTAAGTGTCCTTTTCTCTCTAGAAAAATATATTAAACTAGCTCAACCAAGTGTTTAGTAGCTTACCTAAGCTTTATCTTATACGTATTTATGGATCTTTATGGAAATGTTGAATTTTGTGAGCATGGAGTGCTTTAGATGTGAGCTGACTGACTTTTGATAAGATGGGGCTTTTTTTGACAATCTTATCGACTAAACTCTTACCAAGTTTCTCATCATGCTTAACATCATAACGTTTAACTTTTCCAAATGGTACGCTTTGGTTCAGCCCAGCTGATACGACATCGCCCTTGATCCTGTGGTGAGTGACTTTTTTATCAAGCTCCTTCTTGTCTTTGGCTGACACTTGTAAATCTGCGTTTAAAACGGGGTTTGCGGCTGAATTAAAGGTTTCTGCCGAGTGCAAGTTCTTGCGAATAGTCCTGCTATTAGCAATTGCATATTTCACGGATCCTCCCCCAAGCGAGTGTCCTGCCATCGTAAACTTTTCTGGGGCTAAATCTCTTATAACTCGTTCTGTGTTTTTAGTTCGTCTTTTAAATCTTGGATCTACCGATGTTAGACCTAATCCGAAAGCGATATCATTACGAATATCCTTTAATCCTTTGCGACCCTGTACGTGGGTACCTCTATGACTCACATTTATTTCACCAGTTTCTTCATTCTTGTAGGTAGTCATATTTGGATTTGTATATCGCTTATCATCTACTACTGAAAATCCAGTTCCTTCAACTTGCTTATTTATAGCACTAATTCTCTCTTCTCTACTTTTACCCTTCTCGCCCATCTCATAACTTCCTTCCGCGAGTTTTGCGTAAGCTTTCACTTTCTCGTCTTTGACAACCATATACTATTTAATGAGATAAATTGAATCATAAGGTAAGTATTTGAATACTTTATGATTGATAATTTTTATGTTGGTAGAAAAAGTTTTCTAAACAGCAATCGACCACGTCAACGACTGCATATCAAGCTGAGCCATGATTGTATGCTCTCCATATATGTCAATCACATGAGCGGCACCGTTACCAGCGTAAGTAGCTTCAAACTGGACTACCTGACCGATGCAGTTAATACCAGCAACAAGACTGCCTTCAGGAGAGAACTGCGACTCGAGGTCAATATCCAAGAGGAACTTGCCTGTTTGGGCAGCCTCGCTACCATCACCGCTGGTAAGCGAGAATAGACCACCAGAGTTAATAGACGAATCATGCCCATACGAGAGCAACGCACGTTGCGAAATAAGAGCCTCCGCTAACACCTCAGCCGAGTTGTTGGTTCTGTCCTTAATAGAAATCTGGGGATATTTTTGTCCTCCGATGCTGACATTGGCTTCCACGAGACCAAGCTGGGCGCGGTTACCAATAAAGTTGTTAGCAGCAACAACCGTTTGAGGACGAGCAGCAACTAGCACACGGTTAAGAGACGACATAGAGAAACCAAGAGTAGTAGCAACCGATGTAGCGTTAGCAGCCAAAGTAGTCTGATGGTGCTGGTAAGTAGGCATAGCAAGGCGGAACATACCACCAGAGTTAGATGCAACCTGCGACATAACATCGTTTCCAAGTTCTAGCTGATACATCACAAGGGCAACTTCGCTAATAGTAATTTCAGTGTCACTAGCAGCGCCATTAAGCGAACGAGCAGCTGTGTCAAGCTCAATGCGGATTCTCAACGGCTCTCTACCGAATAAAGGCCAGTATTTGCTTGATTGGACAATCGGCGTGAGGCAAAGTGGGAAAGCTACCGAGACGTTAGTGGCGTTAGCAACAGCTTCACCTTCAAACCCACTAGCAGCACCGAAGAGCTTTTTACCAGCGTTATCACGGAACTCTTGCGAAGCGTCTAAATCAAACATCATTTGGTAAAGCACACCATACTGATCTATACTGCATAGAGTCTGACCACCCAAAAGCATTTCAATACGACGAATACAAGCAGGAAATCCACCACTTTCAAAGTTCAAGGCAGCTCCGTTTCCGTTAGCAAAGTTCAAGCGAACATACGACGACTGGGCATCCCAAAAAGTATTAGAGACATTGCTAGGAAGATCAAAAATGATAGTGTTGTTCATGTTAAACGAGTTGCCGTTAGATGGGACAACTTCAGTGCGGATAGCACGGCTAGACGATGCACGAGGAGGCACGTCAGCGTAATCAAGCTTCTTTGTAGTAGCACTCATTATACAAATACTAAAGATTATTTTAATTTAGGATTTGTTAATTTTTCGCTTAAGTATACATTGTTGCTAAAGTATATTGTTGTGCCTCTTCGGTATTCAGGTATTCAAACTTGAGGACAAATACGGCATCGGCAATCGTAATGGCGGTTTTATCAAGCTGGGTTAGATTCAATTCAATCTGTGTCGGTCTAGCACGTGTAAGATATTTAACTGGCTCTCCTGTGTATTCATGATGCTTAGTGGTAGCACCACTAGACATACTAATGATCCCTAAAGCTGCACCGTTGTTGCTAGAAGAACCAGCATTCTGGCCATCTTTAAAAACTACTACAACATTTTGGGCTAGATCGGTATCAAGCACACTTGCACTGGAAAGACTTACGAGACAATACTGCCCACGATTCTTGAACTGATATTCAGGGTTTATATTCCATACAAGCTGTCCGCCAGTCTGAATTGCATCTGCACTATACAGAGTGATGTAGTCGGCGATAGGATCGATAATCATTATATTAATTCATAAGATTAAAATAACGATAAGGTTGTTGTTTACATCATACGAGAAGCTCTCGCAGTCTTAGAGCGTATTCTCTCAACTTTACGAGATACCTGCTGTGTTTTGCGACCAGCCATTACGGCCTCTTCACTGCCAGGCACACCTAATTCTACTCCAACTTTGCCGACGTCTTCAACGACTTTTCCTGCTTTCATACCAATCTTAGTAGCACGTTTAGCGGCTTTGTTACCGAAGTGCGACGCCTTCTTTAGCTTATGTCCGAATTTGTGTAGACCCATTATGTAAATCATCAAGATTTTATTTGGTTTCTTGTTTTGGTTTCTCGGCTTCGGCTTCGGCTTTGGCTTCAGCTTCAATTTCTTGGCGCTGGATTTCTCCTAGAACTCTGTTAGTGGCTATGTTAGTTTCACGCTGAACAACAAAATGCACAGATAGAGTCATGTTAAATGATGATCCGTTGAGGTCAATGATATTGCCTTCTTGATCTGTTATCTCGATGTCTATATGTGACAGCTGTTGCTCGTTAATTTGAAAATATAAGACCTCAGGTGGTGTATAGAATATGTAGTCTCCGTAATTCACGTTATTCACTATAGATGCGATAATGTTAGACGTCTTACCACGTGAATCTAAATTGTTCATCGATACATTCCTGATGCGTACGTATAAATTGGTACTACCTGCAAAATCGCAGACTTTTGTAGATATATAAGTCGTTCCTGACGATGTGGGGAGTTGGTCTTTAAGTCCTAGTTGCCTAGACATAGTGGCACTATCTATCGTGAATGCTGAACCGCCTGTAAATGTAAAAACTGCATTCTCTTCATCAAAGCTTACCGTTATGCTCAGTCCTGCGGCAGCTATCGCCGTATTCAATGCTGTTGTTAGGGTGGAGGCGCTGTAATTGCCAACAGTGACTGAAACTGTTACGGTAGAACCACCTTGAGTAAAGGTAATGCTGTTATTTGTAGAATTAAAATTGTAGATAGTATTTGGAATGGTTAGGTTAGTCAGACCAATAAGGATTCTAATTCCTGGCTCTGCTATGACTGGAGAGTTCAAGTAGAATATCTTTTCCGCATCACTTATGCTTACTAAAGCATCAGCACTTGAGAGATATATAGCTTGAGACGGCATATGGCTATCATTGAGCATGTGAGTCGGCATCGCTTATACTTACGAGAGATAATTAATTACTTGCCTTGCGCTCTCAAGTAGTCGTATTGCGGTGTAAATGTAGCATCTGTGTTGTTAGTGCTAACAAGTGGATTTTCAGGAAGTTTTAGAAAACCATCAATGGTCTCACCACGTAGGATTTTAGGGTTAGCTGCTTGAAACGAGAATGGCATGTTAGCGTCGCTGGGTAAAACTGAATCAAGATAGATGTTCGTTTCAAATTGCGGCTCAATAGGCATTGTGCCTTGTACTGGCTGAAATTGCGTTTGGTTGTTAGCACTTGCTCCTAATACGTTCATTATAGATTTAAGTTAGATTAGAAATCCAAGCTCATATCAAAAGTATCGCCATTATTGGTTTTCGTTGCTAATGCGTATTCACCTACTCGCCGCTCAAAGAAATTAGTTTTTCCGTCAACGCTGATCATCTCCATCCAAGTAAAGGGATTAGAAGTGTCATATATCTTGGAACAGCCAAGTTGTACAGCCAATCTATCTGCTACAAACTCAATATACTGCCCCATGAGATCACTATTCATCCCTATGAGGCGGCACGGAAGTGCCTCGCAGATAAACTCCTTCTCGATAGCTACAGCCTCTTGAATGATCTGCTTAATTCTTTCTTGAGGGCACTTTTCCTGTAGCTTACTATGCAATAGAATAGCATGGTCGGTATGTAAAGCTTCATCTCGAGAGATTAATTCGTTGCTAAATGTGAGACCAGGCATCAAGCCTCTTTTTTTGATCCAATAAATGCTACAAAATGCTCCGCTGAAAAATATTCCCTCAATACAGGCGAAGGCGGTCAAACGCGTCCCAAATGATGATTGCTCATCTGATATCCATTTCAAAGCCCACTCGGCTTTCGCCTTGATGCTTGGAAAGGTCTCTATGGCGTTGAAGAGCTGTTCTTTCTCTACTACATCTTTAACATAAGTATCAATCAGTAGGCTATATACCTCGCTGTGAATATTTTCCATCATAATTTGGAATCCGTAAAAAGATCGTGCTTCTGATATTTGAACCTCATTCATGAAGCGGACACCCAGATTCTCATTTACTACTCCATCAGCATTACTAAAGAAAGCGAGTATATGCTTGATAAAAAAACGCTCATCATCTGTGAGCTGTTCCCAGTGTATGTGATCTTTCGATAAATCAATTTCAGGAACAGTCCAAAAGCAGTCTACCTGCTTCTTGTAAAGAGACCATATATCGTGATAAACTATCGGAAACGTAGTGAAGCGAGATAAATCTTCGGTTAAAATGGGGTCAGTCATCTGGTATGTCTTAACTTGAGATAAGTTTTGAGATGGCTTCTTTTGAGTATGTCTCATCTGTTTTGTCTACAACCTTGTAGGCATACTTCTTTGCATAAGTTCGCATTCCTCCCTTTAATGTAGGCGAACTCCAAAGCACCTCATAAGATAAAGAGCCTGGACTTTCAGGATCTGATAGGTTATCATTTGCATGTCTCACTCTATATCTGTCTTTAACTGCCTCTCGTTCTTTCTTACTTGAGAGATAATGTACTGATTTCTTATCATTCATAAGCGTATAGTCTCTATAGCCTTTACCGCCAAAATGAATTACTTTCTTGCTTGTAGGGAAGAAAGCAGACCACTTTTTGTTCTTGAGATTTGACCTATACAAGTATACGAGAGGTTTGCTCATTTATGTAGCATTAGAAAATAAAATGGTTGGGGCTATAGGAAGGGGGAGGGATATTAATTTTTAATCAAATATGGTGCGTTCGTAATCGTCTTTTTCTTTTTGATAACATTCTTCACAAAGTGTAAAACAATTACACCCTTCTTTGGTACATTCTTGTTCGGGTTCTACGATGGGTTCGGCTCCTACAATCAGGACGACTTCTACAATCGGGACGGCTTCGGGTTGTTCTTCAGCTTGTCGCTTGTTATCAGTATAGGTTGTCATCTTCTTATATACTCTATGAAGATTTTTTTAAATCAGTTAGGTCTTCTTAATCTAAATAGGAGGGTTGGGGGTTATGAGGGTGAGGGTCTGTTTTCGGCGTCAGCCGTATATATATAGATATGCTACTTTTTTCAGCATATGCTAAAAAAAACACTTGTTTGCCTCCGTATAGCCACGAGTTTAAACAACCCTCAACCCTCATACCCTCATACCCCTTATACTATCTTTTTTTTACACTAATCTCAATAATATAATATATACACCATATATGGTAAGGTATTTAATCTTCTTTCTATTAAAAAGAGACAGCACGAAAAAAAAATCAGGGTTGAGGGTTGAGAGTTGAGGCTTCAGAATATTAAGGGACTTCTTATAATTAAGGGACTTCTTAAAGAAAAATCAGTTTAAAGATTTAATCTCACCTATATGTATAACAATGAAGTTCCTGAATGGCTACTCTGTCGATATTAAGAAAATCCCCAAGTACCTTGACTTAGGTCAAGAGTTTAAGATTCATATCAATGAGAAACTGGCTAAAATTATTACCGAATATGATGGTGTTAATAAAAACGGATTACCGTATATTCCACACGAGAGCATGAGTGAATGGAATAAATTAGCTTCATGTATCAAAAACAATAGTCTGCTCGTAAAGTATAGTCCTCGTAAGGGTCTATTAGGACGGCGATACCCTGACTGCCCTACATCTACATTTCCTAACGGAAGACGCAATCCTGAATATGGTCGCCGTTATGGTTCGCTCTGTATGATGCCTCGTGTAATCAAGAACACAATTTTCCACCATGAAGGCTGGATTGACTTCGATCAGGTCAAAGGACACCCTACAATCTTGCTTGAACTTGCAGAACGGAATAAAAACGATCTTCCAGCGTACAAAGAGTATCTCATTAAAGATAGATTCGAGGAAATCGTGAAGGAAATTAGCGACCATCATTCGGTTGAAGGTGACCTACCAATTTCAAGAAGCGATGTTAAATGGTTATTTAACAAGACCATATATGGTGGTGGATTTGGTGAATGGATTAAAGACATTCGTGATGGTAAAAAGAAGGATATGGGTAGCGGTCGCATTATTGAGGTGCGACCCCCACGAGATGTTAAAAATGAAAACAACCCACACCCATTTTATACTCGGTTCAAGAAGGACACACAGTTTATGATTGAGACCATTTACAATAGCAATAAAGAGTTAGAGAATATTGTCTGCGATGGAATGTCGGAAGAAAAAGAAAACTTATGGCGTAGAAAAAATCGTGTGATGTCTTACTTCTGCGGTATCGTAGAGAATGAACTCACTTATCAAGCGTATAAATACGCACATAAGAACGGAATGTGTCGTGCAAGGCAAGTGGACTGGGGCTATGATGGATTTACTATCCCACCTGTAAATGAGGACGAGATTGATATTAACTACCACGTGAGGATGATGAATAACCATGTCAGGAAACAAACAGGATTTAAGAATGTAAGTTTTATCCGCAAAAAAATTGATGAGGCAGATGTATTGAAAGAAGTAATCGAACAATACGAATCCATTTCAGAAGTAGATGAGAATGAAAAGTTAGATGATCTTAATGATGGAGAACTCGCAGAAGCAGTCATAGATCGTTTTAATCACTGGGTCTATTGTAAAGGAATACTCTATGTATTTGACGAAAAAACAAGGATGTGGAGTGATGATAAAATGATTCACATTGCGGTTCTCAAACGTGTTATGGATGGAGTAGTTTCCAAAAAAGTTTTAGGTCTAAACAACATCCAACGTGCAATCACTCAAATTGCTTCTATGGTTGTTGATGACGCATGGCTTGATCGAATGTGCGACACATCCCTCAAGAAACTACTATTCAATAATGGATATTACGATGGAGATACTGGTATGTTCCACACCGAACCTGATCCTGCAATTATGTTTATGGGTAAAATCCCCCATGATTACGGCAGACCATCTAATGATGATGAGATGGATGATATATTTAAACGTTTCTTTGCTGATCCGCTTACAGAAGATGTAGGCAGGTATTATTTAGAACTCCTCGCACGTGGTCTTATGGGCGAACAATTAAAGAAGATTGTCTTCGGTCTTGGCGATTCAAATACTGGTAAATCCACCATCACTAAAGCACTCCAAGCATCAGTTGGTAGCGGACTTGTAGGCACATTTAATGCCGAATGCTTTACTCTAAAGCAGACCTCGCAAGATGAGGCACAGGTTCTACGCTGGGCGTTACTCAACCGATTTAAACGGCTGATATTCTCTAACGAGTTGACAAATAATGCTCCGCTTAACGGTAATATGATTAAGAAAGTATCAGCTGGAGGCGACGAAATGGTAGGACGACTTCATGGTGGTCATGAAACGACATTTACCCCACACTTTATGGCTAATTGTTTTGCAAATGATATAACGGAGATTAAACCATATGATGATGCGGTTCGTAATCGAATGAATGTAGTTGGCTACAATAAAGTCTTCGTGGAAAATCCACGAGAGGGCAAGAATGAACTCAAAATAGATCCGAATATTATGAATGATATTCGCAAGTTAGATTTCCAACGAGCATTCGTAAACCTTATGATTCGTGCGTATGAGAATTACAAGAGGGATGGAGCGTTGACAGTTCCAGCAGAGATGGAGTTATCGATTAAAGAGTGGGTATCTCAAGATACACAGGTCGTAAATAAACTGATGGAGTGTTATGAAATTACTGGCGATCATGAAGACTATGTGTCATCAAGTGAAATGAGAGAGTGGGTTAATAGAACTAAACTCGGTATTAGTGAGGTCAAGTTCGCAAGAGAATTGAAGAAATACGTCGAGCAAAATAATCTTGATGTCATCAAGAAGGCGAAGAAAATCGGTGGACGATCTGTGATGGTGTGGTTTGGAATTAGAGCTTGTGCAGACGAGGAAGGAGTACAGTTTTAACTATCTATCCTCAATCTAATGTTTTATGATAATGTAGATAAAATACGTTATCATATATGGTGTAAGTGTTATTGAAATATCAAAGGGTCAATCTCCCTATATATTTTAGAGATTCGCTTCCATGCGTAATGCTTTTTAACATACAGACATCCTCTCTTCTTGTACTCATCGGTATGAGCGTTTTTAGATCTCCATACTTTCATATATGCTGACTTGTCTTCTTTGGATGCGAAAGGCATTTTGCTATACTATATAGTCAGATAATCTTTAAATCATAAGTAGTCCTTTTGTCTCGTAAATTATTTTCTTAATTGTTGCTATTTATTACTAATTATTACTATTTATTGCTTAATTATTCATCTGCGGTCATTATCAATTTATCGAAGTTTTTGAAAAATTGGAAGTCACTACCGTGACGTAGACTACAATCGATCATTAGAAATGTATGACGCTCCTTGTAGACGAAGTCAAATAATTGCCGAGCATCATCTGCCTTCATAAGAGTAAGCTCATTTATGACGGTATCAATCTCTTTTCGGTTCTTCGGCTTGAACAAGAATATGCATGAAGAATTAGATCTCAAACCTGGCGAAAAGTCTACTATGCGATGCGATATGCATATGACGCTTAGGTTTTTGTGACGACGATTGCGTGTAAGCATATTGAGACGTTGCTCGATTTGCCTGTTCTTTCTTAATTCTGTAGAGACATCATCAAGAATAAGTAGCGTATGTTCATCCGCCTCTACAGCATCTTCCGTAAGGTCATCTACCATTTCAAATACTTCTTCGGTAAGCGATTCAAATCGTTGGTCACTTGGTATGGTTGACATTAAAGCATTATCAATAGTGTGAGCAGAAGGGCTAACGAATACAATGTGATCAAACATGGAGCGATAAGACAGTTTATATTTTCCACATTTAGATGTTCCAGGCTTGGTAAGCAAACTAACAAGAAGCGATGTTTTACCGCTTCCTGAAGCTCCACTAATAAGATACAGGAAACTTGTACCCATAAGAGGAGGCACAACAGTCTGCCCTTTATTGTTTTGAATAAGTCTATCGCATGACATAGATACCTTGCCTACAGATAGGTCTTTATGGTCTTGTTTCTCAATCTTCATTTATATATTGTAGAGAGATTAAATGAACCTCATAGAGGTTTTTGGTGGAGGTAAAACAACCTCTTTAGGCTCAGGTGAAACAGTTGATTGCTTTTTAGGTTTAGCTCTCGGCTTGGAATCCTTCGCACCAGCAGGTCGCCCTCTCCCTTTTTTAACAGGAGCTGTCTTAACAGCTTCAGGTTCAACCTTCTTTTGACTTGCCATGTAAGCCTTAAACCATCCAGGCATTTGCTCTTCTTTAGGAACTTGAGGCTCTTCCACAGGTGGTGGGGTTAGATTTGTAGTGATAATAGGGGCAACATTCTTTTCCGCCTTACCAGCTTGTAGAGCTTTCTCTGCCTTTTTCTTCTCACGTCCTGCTTTCATCTTTGCCTTTTGTTCTTCGGTCAGCACACGCTTCACACGAGGTTTAGGTGTCTTAAGTTCTTGCTTAATATCATGGACTGACATCTGACTAATAACCTCATTACCTTTAGACACACGAATTGCATTATCTTCAGGAGGAGGAGGCAGAGCTTCTTCATCTGAACTGTCTTCAATAATCTCAAGCACGACTTGCTTATCTTTAACCTTCTCGATCGGTTCTTTGATAACCTTTTTTCTTGGCATATACTATAATGCAAGATTTTAATAATTCTGAAAAAGATCCTGTGGATTTTTTAAAACTTTCAGACCTCTGTTTAGACATCTGCAATGATAAGGCAGTTAAGTTGGGCGATTGGAGTGATAGGGATGTAGAACTGTTTGTTTCTCAATTTAAGGAGGCTGAACTTGAACCTGAAATTGACATGGACATGCTTGATCCTAAAGCTTATCCTCGCTCATATTTTGAGAAAAAGTTTCCAGGTTTTGATGACACGGTAATTGATGCTTTGTATGAATTAGAAAATAAGTCGTTAGAAGACACGAGACTATGCCCTCTCAGATTTCGACATGATAAAGTAGGAACTCTGGCAATAGATAATCCAAACAAGATATATAATGCCGCCAAAGAAAGCAACCAAACCGAAGGTCAAGAAGAAACCAAAGGCAAAGAAGACTGTGCAGCAGAAACAGAAACAACAGCAGACAGTTATTGTTCAGATAGGTACGCCTGGTTCAAAAAAGCCAACGAAGAGGAGGAAGACGACCGCTAAACCTAAAACATCAGCTCCAGCTGCAGCCCCACCACCACAGATCCAGCAAACATACATGGCTCCTATTTTTGTTCCGCTACAGCCAGTACCAATTATTAGACAGCGTATTAGAAACCAAGCTGACATCCAAGAGCAATTAAGAGCATATGATCGTCAGCAACAAGATTTAGTCGGAGCTAACGCTGCGGCGTTTGAAGCTACAAATATCCACAAAGAAGTTTTATATCCTGAACCAGTTATTGCGACTAAATTAGGTGGTGAAGTTGACCCAAGAGAAGCAGAAGAAGCAGAGTTTCAAAGAAAGAAAGAACTATCACGGAAACCAGTTGATCCTGCAACAATGGGATTTGGCGAACCAGCTCGTAAAAGGGGACGACCTGCTGCAGGTGCTAAGGGAGGTAAAAAATTAAAGGCAGATCTAATTAAAGAACTAAAAGCTTCAGGCTCAGGCAGTCTGCCACAAGGATTTGAGAATTATATTCTAATATCACTCCAAAGATTAGCTCAAGAACGTGGGATAAGCCTTGTGTATGAGTAATTTATTATCTCACCACAATACAAGCATGTTTATCTTGGTGATGTATAGCGACTACGAGCATCAACGTATTGCATATTCAGGCATTTTCAAAACTAAACGAGATATTCTCAATACCGTGCCAATATTGTCTTATGCTGACCTCACGAATAAGCCGAAGAAATATCGCACAGTTAAAAGCTTATTTAGATGCGTTGAAGTTCCAAAACATAAGAAGCGATGCTTCTCGACTTATCATCTTACGAAAGTTGAACCATAAATTAAATTGATAGGTAAATAACATCTATGTTAGACTTATCTGATAAACTAAACTCTCCTTTGAGATAGATTAAATAATAAACGTAGAGAGAAAAGATTGAATAAATACCTTCAAATCATCATTCATATCTATAACCTAATAGGTATGAATTAAGTTGAGTTTCTCTCCAGAAATAGATTTTATAATGAGCTAACTAAGAGTTCTTTACCTAAGCTTCTTCAGCCCCTTTGAGTTCTGTGGATGGAGGTTTAACATTACTAATATCATATTCGGCAAGTAAGGTTGAGATGCTTGTCCCTCTGTTGTTGGATACCTTGCGAAGCATATTGTAAGAGCCTTTGTTTGCTACCTCCGCCATGACCACCTTCATAATCGCAGATTCAGTCAAGCCCATCAAACGATGCTTTTTAAGATAAGCACCAAATGACGCAGGAGGCACAGCACCGCCTGTCTTGGTTGTAAGGAGAGGCTTATCCATTTCATCGCCCAGATATTCACGAGCCTTATCGATAAACGCACGAGATGTGATCTTGTTCTTCTTAGTTCCATACGACTTAGATGTTTTGTAAATATTTCTGATTAGCACAGCATGTCCGTCTTGTAATACAAGATGATTGCGATCTTTATCCAGCTCATCAATATCCACACGTCGGCTATCATTACCACGGTGAATATCGATTAATGCAATATCGGCGTTACGAGTATTTGCGTAAATAAACAACCAATTGATAATATACTTACGAGGGTCTTCAACTTTCTTGAGAGCATTTACCATCTCCTTGTATGTAGGAAGTGTCTCGGTAAGCTCACCATTTTTCTTAACCTGATGATCTCGCTTATGCTGTCTAATCTTTTGATCTATTTCGTCAATCTTTTCTTTATCGTTCTCGCTGGAAAACAATTTCTTAACAACTGTCAATATTCCTGCTCTCGCATTAGCATTCAAATCGTCATCAAGTAAAAGTTCTTCGATCTTATCAAGACCAACAGATTTTACCGACTTACGCTTGTCATTAACGCCTAAAGATTCACGCATTCGCAAATAATTATTCTTGTAAGTTGTTGCCGTGTTCTCTTTCACATCTTTTGTGATGAGTGTTAATTCCTTATTCATTATATAATAGCTAAATATTATTATTTTTCACTGGGCTTATTCAATAGTTTGTTATAATGAGTTCTCTTCTTGTTCCAGCACCAACCGCACTGTTATTTCTTGAACCTCCTCTAACGCTAATACTTGTTATCTTATACTTGCTAAATAGTTTTCTTACTCTAGTGCTGTCATTCAAAGTTAATAAGAACTTACCCTTTACTGTATTCAATACTTTTGCCAACTCATCTAGGATGTCATCACTTTCTTTATATAGATTGTCTTTGTCCGAATCTTCATAAGGTGGGTCTAAAAACAAGAAGGCATCTTTGTTGTCATATTTTCTAATCACTTGTTTATAGTCGGTGCTTGTTATAATAGTATTTTTCATATAATCTTTATAATCTCCCCTAACAATTTTTTTCATTTTGTTATAGATCCCAGCTTGATTATATATTTTACCCTTCCCTATATTACCGAATGTCCCACAAAGAAGTATGATGGCTTTAGCAAGATTATTTAGATTACCTGACTGTGTGGTTTTTACATAAGTATTTATAGCAGGTAACGACATATTATTAAACTTTTCAATATCACCTGTGGGGTTAGTCTTTAATAACCTAAAACCCATCGTTACAATTTTATCCTTATCATTTAAAACACTCTTAACCTTATCAGGGTCATTTTGGATCTTGAAGTATATAGCACCTGATCCTACGAATGGTTCTATATATGTCTTATAATCATTTGGCTTCATACGAATGATTGTATCTTGGATGGCAGTTTTTCTACCTACTCTACAGAATGGAGTGGTTAAGTTTTTCATATAATTACTTTCAATATTATATCTTATATGATGTTTTGATTTCCTAAAAACTCAACATATTATTATATTATTACCTAAAACAGCTTAAAAATAACACTCTAATATCAATAACTACATATATTTTAAAATAAATACTTATATTGACACCTAAAATGGTAAGAAAAAGAGAACTTTATTATATGTTAGGCTTCATAACACTATTTCAGACGATATTTAAAGTCTGAGATATTGTGGAGGTGACAGCAACACGAAACCGCTTGGCTTTATAACGTGTAGTAATTTTACTACAACATTATTATCGTTTTATCTTTAAGTCTTTTCAATATACTATAGGGTTAGATATTTAATCTCCTTAATAATAGTAAATGAAAAATAAGGTTAGTTCGTTGTCTGTCCTGAGGAAAGCTCTGCCTATATTTCCTGATGAGATTATTTACATCATAAGTAAGTTTCATGGAAGATGGGTTAAGCTAACTGTGCCTACACATATCAAGGTGAAAATTAGAGAGCCGCGTGATAAACGATGTCGCAAGAAACATTTAATCTCTAACCATTACATATGAGCCGTAGATCTAAATACACAATTGCGATTTCGAAGTTTGATCTGCCTAATAGAAAAAAATCTACGTTGAGTAAGTTTTTTAAAATACCACGTACCCTAATAAATGATGCATATGATCGTGGCGTAGGGGCTTTCAGAAATAATAGTGCGAGTGTTCGCAAGGGCGTGGTAAGCGAAGAGCAATGGGCAAGTGCAAGGGCATACAAATTAATTGTCAATACCATGAAAGCAAGAAAAGGTGAGAAAATCCCAACGACAGCTGGTCACGATTATGATTTGGTTCAGAAAGCTGTAGCTCATTCTAATTTTGTTCCAACTGCAAAGCAATAGCTTTACACTTTTTTGAACGTTGATGTCGTGGCATATGGTTTCTTGTTGTCATAGAACCACATATAGGGCATTCAATCTTTGCATTCTTTTTCTCACGAATATGCTCCTTATTCTGTTCTCTATACTGTTTGCCGTATTCAAATATCTTGTCTTTATTCTTCTCGTTATACTGCCTCTTATGCTCACGAATATGCTCTTTATTTTGTTCTCTATACTCACGCCTCTTCTGGAGTATTTCAGCATCTGTGATATAACACCAATGAGAGTTTAAAGTCGCACCTAGCTCTTTTCTCCATTTTTCTTCTTCAATCAGAAGTTGTGTTTTATTCTCGCAAGGAAACTCTTTTATAGGCATCATATTCCATTCTCCGTTTTCCCTGATTGTATTGTATAGTTTGCTAGTGCAATGCCAATGTTCAAAATTAACGCTCTTGTTATGCTGATACTTTCTCTGTGTAAAGTTGCACGTAGAACCAACATAAAGATCATCACCAGTCTCAATGGTGTAAATAACGGCTTTGCTGTAATCGGGCATCCTATTGTATATACATATTGCCTGTTTCTTTTAAACCATTTCAATTTATCACTTTTTATCACTTAAGATGCAATTAAATGCTTGGAAAAACGACATCCAAACCACCAGTTTATATTGCTATCACTTTCGCTGTCATCATAATTCCTGTTATCGCTGTTCTTGCCAATGCGGGTCTTAAATCTCAGATTATCATTTTGAGCTAATACAATCGTAGTTGAAAATGCTAAACTGCCACCCACTCCACTGTTATCATCCCTGATATATGTAAGGGCAAAACTGGCAGGACTAACTCTGAAACGAGCTGTATCATCGTTGACACTTATATACTGACCGCATACCAAACGACCATTGAATGCAACATCTTCGATTGCAGCGTTACAATCAATAGTATACGTTCCTGCTTCGTTGATTGTAAATACTCCTGCATTTTCAGTAATCATACCACTTGCATTAACGTTAACTCCCTCTATGAATACATTATGGATATTGTCTGACCCCCATAAATTATTTGTTGCACTCCCAGGCGAACCTCCAAATTCCACGAATTTCACAGCGTTCTCAACTTCACGCACGTCTACAATATCATTTCCCCTTAGATCTAAATTGGAGTTTCTAATCTCTACCGTCGTATATGTGATTTGCAACTTGGTTTGATTATTTGCACCGTTACTGTCCTTCATTTGAAACTTCATGTTGTTGGCTGTCTCATTATAGGTTTGTCTCGCTTTGAAGTCTCCTGTGCCAAAATCAAGGAAGTGAGCTGCTGTATTTACCGAGTTATTAATCTCCATACTTCTAATTGTTATTGAGTTAATACCACTCACAGAATTGCTACCGAAGTTTACAGCAGCTGTCCCAAGATTTGCCGCTTCACCATTCAGCTCTAAATCTGTCCCATTAAGTTGAAACTGACTTGTGTTATAATTTAATTTTAAAGCAGGATTTGGTATGGCTGTCCCATCCAGCTCTAATGGTAACAAGATGCCGAATACGTCTGCCTTATCATCTATCTTGCCTTGAAGGTCAGAGCCGTTTAAATTAATTGCACTAAAGTTACCAGTACCTCCGTTTGTGAGGTTACCGCTGTTTAGATTAACACTAGCAACCGATAAAGCAGACGAACTAGTTAAGGTGTCTTGTTTAGTTGTTAATTCAGTTTGGTCAACTGATATTGTAGTGCCTATTCCAGCAACAATATCTATTCCATTACCAGCTGTTAATACTGCTTGTTTCTGATCTAACTCAAACTGCGTGACTTCTGCATTTAAAGTTGTGCCTGTGAATGATAAGCCATCTCCTGCTGTCACGGTTGCTTGTTTTGAATTAAGCTGCGTTTGAACGGCACTCGTAACTCCTGATAAATAATTTAGCTCTGTATCAGTAACTGTGCCAAAAGTATCTGCCTGAACGGATGTTGTCGTTAGTGTTCCGCTATCATTTAGCACCATGTTATTTTGACTATCGCCAGAGTTTCTGAATGCATACACATTACCTACGAACTTCATCTTACCAGCAGCATTTGAACGATTAATAGTAGTCACAGTATCTGTTGAGCTATTTCTTTGAAATACTATCTTATCATTAACCTCTAGCTCATCTAATCCAATATTAGTGCTATCGGTAATGACATCTTGTTTGCCAGTTTGCAGTGCAGTGATATTGTTGGTATTCGTAGAGATGTTAGATGTGTTGGTTGAGATGTTAGATGTGTTGGTTGAGATGTTAGATGTGTTGGTTGAGATGTTAGATGTATTAGTTGAGATGTTGCCAGTAATAGTTGATAACTGAGTTACTAATGATGAGCCGTTAAGATCTATATCAGCCACGTTATCTATGGCGTTATCAAAGCAATTTAGATCTCCGTTGTTTTTTATTCTAAACATCTCTACTCCATTCAGGTCATCATGGAATGACAGGTTGTTCGCTGTGATTTTCAAATTGCCATTATCATTTCCACGCTCTAACTTGCATCGTGCATCATCAGTAACTCCAATCTGAAAATTGACATTACCATTCACCTCAAGATCATTCAAGACAATATTAGTAGTCTCAGTTATCACATCTTGCTTCGATGTCTGTAGGGCAGTAATGTTAGTTGTTGCAGTCTGCAACTCTGTATTAGTAAGATTGGTTATCGTACCGTTGGTTGCTACAAGTGTCGTAGTCCTTACGGTGTCAGCTGTTAGGTCACCTATGCTCTCAGTATTTTTGACGTTCTTTCCTGCTAAAGTTGATGTGCCTTTTATATTCTTACCCATCTTTTCTAGTATGTAGTGAGAATAAAATATGATGTCTATGTATATGACTGATTACTCCACTTATACAATCGAAGCCAGTTTTGCAGTGCTAATCATGGCTATTGCTCATAAGATATACAAGATGAGATGTGACAGTAGCAGTCACTGCTGCGGAGAAAATGTAGCAGTTCGTCTGCATAACGAAGGCGATGGGCAGGGGGAGTATCAGATGAGTAGGAGACAGATTAATACAAGAGATACAACCTCTTCTCAACCTGAACAAAAAGTCTAACCTAGAGAGAATATACCTATTAATTGATGCCTATTGAGTATAGAAATCAATACCTAATTTAGATACATTAAGTGTCCTTTTCTCTCTAGAAAAATATATTAAACTAGCTCAACCAAGTGTTTAGTAGCTTACCTAAGCTTTATCTTATA
>Ga0181419_1000275_pt1 | contig 17837 bp, 38 predicted proteins | sample 42SPOviralmetaG_FD_130144 | JGI IMG/M metagenome (GOLD analysis project Ga0181419, IMG submission 130144) | Marine viral communities from the oligotrophic San Pedro Time Series (SPOT) site, San Pedro Channel, CA, USA - 42 SPOT_SRF_2013-04-24 | ecosystem: Environmental > Aquatic > Marine > Strait...
AAGTGTCGTTGAACCCTGCAGATATACAAAAATATGTAGATGACTCGCTGGCAATAGGATTGCCTTGCAATGTGTATGGCTGGAACGGAGAACTTAAAATGAGGCACGAACCATGAAACTACTAAGAGAAATAATAAGAAGGCTGATCATTGAATCAAAAGGATACGGTGCTAAGATCGGACCTCTACTTAATAGTGATGACGTCGACACTGTTCGGCACGCATTGACTATTGGCGAAGCAGCCGAAGTGATTGAAATTGTCTCCAACAAACGAACTGGTATGGGAACTGAAATTCATGTCAAGATCTTGGATCCAGATGTTGCCGAATGGTTCAAGAACAATGGCAAAAGTAAGGTGATTAAGGGAGACAGGTATGTGGACCCACGAACAAATGGGACAATTACCCCATTGAAGTTCTCATTAAATTTTTACAAAGGTGAACTTTACTACGGTTTTATTGACCCTGTGGATCTAGATAAGCTGCACAAGCTAGCTCAAGATCGTATGAATCGTGCTCCTTGGGTAAGGGGCGGAAAGCGTGGGTATTAATTCAATGAAACTATTAAGAGAAACAATCCGAAAGATAATTCTTGCCGAAGCTGCAATAAGTGCATCAGATCTTCCGACCAACATAGGCGTGATGGTTTATGAGAAACCTCTTTACAGAGAAATAGAGATTTGTTACTGTCTTTTACAGACAGATGGTTCCATCAAGTCAAAACTAAAATCTCCTATACACGCTAAAAGACAGAAGGTCGAAGTATGGGGAGGTATAACGATAAACCAGAACCACGCATCTCGCAACAATACGTATCAGGTTGCCGGCGCCTGGACAGAGAGTGGATACGGACCGCTTTTGTACGACGTTGGGATGGAGATTGCAACACAAAAAGGCGATGGTCTGGTGTCAGATAGAGAAGAAGTATCTGATGCTGCTGAAGACGTCTGGAATTATTATTGGACCAACAGGAAAGATGTGAGGATCCATCAAATGGATGACTTAGCTAATACTTTGACTCCAACAACTAACGACAATACAGATCAAACTTCAGCCAAAAGGCGCGCTGACGACTGGTGGAATGTGGCATTAAGCAAAAGATACACGAAACAACCGACAAGAATGGCTGAGCTAGGGGATAGATTAGTGATGGTGTGAAAGGATGAAGAAAAGATTAAACAACAACCAGGAAGAGAATACTTATTGTATAAGTTTAGCAAACTAGGGGCTTAGAATGAAACACTTGCGACAATGCATAAGGCAGATACTCCTGACGGAAGCCGCAAAAACCTATCATGACATACCAGATAAATATTGGATTGGCATGAGAGAATCTAATGGCGAATGGGCTAGATGGGACATTATGAAAGGTCCTAAGACACATTTCGCTTGGGACAAAGTAATTGATACCGGTCCCGTGAGAGGATATATCGAAATCGGAAGAGTATTTAAAAACCGATATGGCAATTGCTTGGACGCATGGATGGTGAAAGGGTCGCGCGCAGGAGAAGGATTCGGCCCAATGCTGTACGACCTAGCCGTTGAATATGCAACAGTCGCCGGCTCTGGACTAATATCCGATAGAGGTACGGTCTCAAACGAGGCTCGGCCGGTTTGGGAATTCTACCTCGAAAATCGAAATGACGTAGAGAAGGTTCAATTGGATAACTTATTCGATTCTTTTAATAACGGCCCAGAAGACGATTGCGATCAAGGCGTCACTAGCTATGACCGTTCTGGTGAAACGAAACCTTGGAATGAAAGTGCTCTGAGCAAGATGTACATCGCGAAGTCTAGTGGAAAAATCAGAGAATTAGAAAGCATAGGGAAATTGGCAAAGATATCAAAGCCAAAGTATAGGTGAATCAATGAAACAACTACGAGAAACAATACGAAAGTTGATACTTTCCGAGGTTTACAAGTTAACCCCGGCAGAGGACGCGATTCGCAAAAAAGACTTTAGTGGCCAATCCGCTGCGCGTCGAGCACTAGGTTTGCAAACGGCTGACGAGATTATCGAAGACCGAGAAGATCTACAGAAATACCAAGACCGCTTAAAGAGTACGGAAGAAGGCCGGGAACTAATCCGCCGTTTTATGAAAGGAACCGACGTCACGGTAATGCACAGCATAAACTATTCCGGGTATGCCGCATTGAGAGGATATAAATCCTTCAACAGAGCCGACAAACAGATGCCTTTTCAACGATGGATAGGGAAACACGGCAGAAAAGGAAAAGATGTGCTCTCGTGTGTAGCATCTGATCAGCCACTCGGCATGGACTTCTTAATCGGCAACGATAATCCGGCTGCAGCACACGGATTCGGCTTCATAATGAAAGGATACCCTGTCTACGTTTCCGAGATAGACGTCATGTCTCAAACGCTCGGCGCTCTTCCACCAGGATTAGTCAAACACCAAGAACAATCTGGTGTTGCGAAAAGACCAGGGGATGCACGTGCAGGAAAGATCGACTTAGATTTTGGCTGGGCTGGAGAAGTGCTTCTTGACAACTGGACTATTATCGGCACTTACATGGACATAAGCGGCAACAATGACTTAGCTGTATTCTCAACTCTGGCAAGGGACTCTATGAATATGTTCAAGTCCGTCCCATTCTATGTTTACGATGACGGATATTTCGTCGGCAAAATAACCGATAAAGATTCCCTGGTTGATGTAAGACAAAAACTTGGTTGGAGTTTTTAAAATGAAACACTTACGGCAATACATAAGGTGTATTATAGAAGAAGCTGAAAAAAAGCGGGATTATAAAGCTGAATACAAAAAATACCACTCAACCACCAAAGCAAAAAAAGATCGAGTGAAGAGGAATAAGAACCGCCGGCAGTTTGAAAGAGATGGCAGAGTTAGTAAGGGCGATGGCAAAGAAATAGATCACAAGAAGCCTCTATCAAAAGGTGGAGGAAACGGCAAATCGAATCTTAGAGTCGTCGATCGAAAAACCAATAGAAAAAAGGGAAACAAATGAATTCACTCCGGAGAACAATAAGAAGATTGATCATTGAAGCATCTGAACACATCTGTGATGATTTCATCGTAGAACTCGAGAAAAGATTCGAGAAGAGAATGTTCAAAGACACACAGTACTATGATCTTGTGAATGTGTATCCTGACGGATGCGAAGTGATCATCGCAATGGAGGCACTAGAATACGAAAACGTGTATCTAAACGGAATAGAAACAGTGGGTGATGATTGCGTAAGGAAAGGATATGCAAGAGATACGCTGCAATCGATCTTCGACCTTGCTGATGAAATGGGCATCTACATTTTGGGCACAGCGGATCCATTCGAATCCAAAGACGGGAGCTCCGACGACCGACCCGATAAACAAGAGCTGATAAACTTCTACAAATCAATGGGCATCAAAGTCGTCGACGGAGAAGATCTCGTACGAGCACCCCAAGAACGCTGAAGCTGCCGGTAAATAGAGGACAACAATGAAACTACTAAGAGAAATAATAAGAAAGCTAATACTACAAGAGTCAGGAGTTGGTTTTGACCAAGATAGTCCAGTGATGAAGAACTACAAGATACCTGTGGCAGATGCGAATCAACCTCTAGAAGAAGATACAAGGTATGAAGTGAGTTTTTTAGTCAATAATTCCATCCTTGACGAAGTGATGACGCCTTTTGAGATAATATCGACATGCCAAGACCTGACAGTAAATGGTCAGAATCTCAAAGGTATTTTCATCAAGAGAAAAGACGGTGCCTTCCCAGCGGCTTTCCCGAATGAAACTTCGATCGAGTATGCATTCCAAGACGATTCATTAGTACATGTCGACTCCGGCGACGTACACTATCGATAGAGGACACCAATGAAACTACTAAGAGAAACAATAAGGAGAATCTTGCTTGAATCACCATGTGACACAAGGAACAACAAGATCTACATGGCGATCGATGAACTTCACCATCATAGGCTTAAAGTGCACTACAAAAAAAGCCCTTCAGGGTTTGTGATAAAATTCGTGTCTGATACAAGCTATGAAAATGCAGCTTATCTAGATGCTAGTACAATCAATGTAGACTTGCCATGCCACGGTGCATTCATCATCGGGTATACAGAAGTTTTGCCTCCTTATAGGCACAACTCAGGTTTCGGCGCACTCATTTATGACATAGCTCTGGAGCTAGCCGGCAAAAAAGGCCTTGCTTCAGATAGAGATTCTGTCTCCGGAGATAAAGGCGCGATCCGGATGTGGGAGTACTTTTATTCTTCAGGTGACTACGATAAGAAACCTTTCGACAATGAAGATGGAGACTTTACTCCTAACGATCCAAACGATGATTGCGAAGCCAATAGTTATCTAAAACACGGTGGTGATTACGATGATGATCAAGAATACTTTCAATCCCATCCTCTTAACAATGTGTATTACAAGAAAGACCAATCACAACCCACAATTGCTTGTTTAAAAGAAAGAGGGCTGATAGTATGAAACTACTAAGAGAAACAATAAGAAGAATACTTCTAGAAAACCTGGTGATTATTAAATGAAACATTTACGGCAATACATAAGACGAGTCTTGTTAAAAGAGAATACAGGCGTCACACCTGAACACTTAGATAAGATCGCAACCCTAATTATGTCTGGCAAGCTTGAATTCGTGAAACAAGGATGCATGCTAGCAGAGGTCTACGGCTTAATCGAACCCGATTGGAGTACCGGTAACAAAATTGAGGGCATTATTAATTTTGGATTAAATTATATACATCAGGACTTATTCCTTGTCGATGTGACTATACTGGATCCGGATCTTGGAAACCTGATTTGGTCGATGAGGCACGGCAGAGATGTAACTACGATCCAAGAGCCGGCAACATTCGGCCCGGACAGTCCCAAACAATTGCAGTTTCCGCTGCGTATGATTTTTGGATATCTGGATAGGTAACGATTACATGAGACATTTGAGACAATATATAAGGCAGATGCTTTTAGAATCGATTCCTCTTGATGTGAAAGTCGGCGACGTAATTTTGACCGGCAGATTTAAAAACAAGAGAACAGTTGTTAAGTCAATCGGCAAAGACAAGTACGGCCATCCAACGATCAACGGGAAATCGATCCTCAAGTTTAAGATCGAAAAGCAATTGCCGGTAAAAAAGAGATCAGCAAAAACAAGGCAGAACCTCAAAAAATAATTCGCGGCTAATCATGAAAAACTACATCCCGAAATCCAACGATCTAATCATCTTCACTAACAACTCCTCCGCTATACTTTCAGAGTATAACCTAAACAACCCGAACTATAAATGGTCCCAATCCATTGTCTCCATAGAACCTAACCAATCAGCTCTTGTCATTGATTCCTATATAGTAGATCACAACTCCTATCCAGACAACACTGCCACAACCATCAAAATAGCTACCCAACTCACCAACATACATAAACCACACATTCCATCCCCTCCCACCATTCTTGTTGTTTCTCTATCCAATCTCATCCTCGAAGTACTATATGATCCAGATGTCATTCAACCCTTTCCCCACCCTTCCAACTACTCCGCCGATATCAAACCCTCCATCTACCTGATTATGGCTAAATAACCAACACCCATGGTTAAACCATATACCACATTGCATGCCTAGCAAACCCATTTAAATACCCCTTTGCTTTGCAAGAATGAAAAGTGACTAGGTACCAAGGCTACTAGGCTTAGCTCCCTCTCACGCGACAGACGGCCTCTATCGGCGTACGCATTATAGTGAAACATTATGAAACATGTTTCTGTTTTTGTTTTTGTTTCTGTATTTCGAATGTATACCTTGCGAAAACATGCGATAGGCATAAAAGTGTAGGAGCTGTTTAAAAAGAAAACAATTTGTGAAACATTTCTTTGTTTCTATTTGCAAAAGTTATCGGCCCCCTACAAAAGTAGTCAGGAATAGAGAGGTCACACGCGACTATGGAAAGCAGGGATGGATGAAAAGCTAGGGTTAAGATTTGTAGGGCCCCGGAGACTTTAAGAAAATAAAATATATATGTACAAGATTTGTGTGATTACGTTCTATATGGGGTAAATTATATATGTAAGAACAAGCCAAGGAGATCTTATGACTATCCCAACCAATCCTCATGCCTTTAAAGTTTTAACCCCAAAAGAAATGCTATCAGCTGCCCGAAGCGTGGTTGAAGTTTGTATGGCCGATGGAGAAACTTTGACTTCTTTCCAGAGAGAAGGTATTGCCGAATATCTCTTCGAAGGCGGTGGAGCTCCTTCTTTGAACCAAGCTAAAGCTCAAGTTAGATTTTGGGTTAAGCAGGAAATCGCTAAAAGAAAAGCTTGAGTCTCCCTCTCTCCCTCTCTATTTTACCAAGATTAATCTCAGGAACCAATATGTCAAATACTAGAACATCATACGCCGATATTTTTGCTCGCCAAATCCTTTCAGACTTTTATTCGCCTGATCGTCACTCTGACTCTGCCATGGACACAGCTGATAAGTTCAGGGATGATGAATGGAGACTCTTAGACAACACATCTTATGCCGACAACACTCGGGCTGACCTGTATAAGCTTGGAGAGGGTAATGAGCAGCTCTCATTCTGGATCATAGAAGTTATCGATTGTATGAGGTATAACTTCTCTATGGTTATGGATTAAGACTTTAAATAACACAGCTTTTCATTATTTCGCGAAAGTTTGTGTGGCTGACTAGTTAACAGATTAAATTATATATATAAGAACAAACCAAGGAGATCATATGAAAAAAGAATGGCAAGTTGAACTTAAGGCTGAGTACGCGCGCGGCAGTAAGACATTTAAGTACAAGGTCGTAGAGACAGAAGCAGAAGCTCTCGAGCTGGCAGCTAGCTTTCGTCGTAACGCGCTTGGTAAAATCGGCTGTCCTAACCGTGTAATTGTAGCGCACGTCCTTAAGCAGCCAGGTCAATGGGATCAAACACTTCAGAAGACCAGCTGGTCGCTTTCTCTTACGCGCGGGTGGAGTATAGTTGAGCCGGCATAATAGTTAGATATTAATTAATAAAAACCGTGTGGTCCTACGTTCAACAGGATAAATTATATATGTAAGGAGAAACCTTACGACCTTGAAAAAACCAAATGGAGTAAATATGAACTTATCAAACATCACCGAAATCGCATTCGGTACAAACATTCTGAATATCGAAATCCCTGAGTTCTTGAAGAAGAAGTTCGGAACTGGCTTGGATTACTTTGACGGCGCACTTGGCGGTGAGGGTCTGACCCCATCTTGCGTTACTCTTTTCACCGGTACTCCTGGAGCTGGTAAGACAACTATGATGTTGACCATGGCTGATTCTATTACTAAGAAGGGCGGCATCTGTTTGTTTAATACCGCGGAAGAAAGTCTTTATCAGACTGCAATGACTGCCGGCCGATTAAAGTTGAAGAACGGTTTTGTTACCGGGAACACAGCTGACGTTAAAGAGTTGATTGCCGGTGCTCGAAAGATTATGGAAAAGAAAGCAAACAAAGGCAAGCAGTTCGTAATGGTTGTCGATTCTCTTCAGTGTCTTGATGACGGTAAGTACTCTTCAGGTGTAAAGACTTCTGGTACAGCTATTCGTTGTTTAGAAGAGATTACCAACTTCTGTAAAGAGACTGGAGCTTGTGCGGTTGTTATCAATCAGGTAAACAAACAAGGCAAGATGGCCGGATCAAACAAGCTTAAGCATATGGTTGATGCTCACATGCACTTATCTGTTGAGCATAAAGAGCAAGACTTGATTGGTTGTCGAGTACTAGAGACTCAGAAGAATCGATTTGGTGGCTGTGGTCACATCTTCTTCTTGCACATGGGTAAGCGTGGATTTAAGACAGTTGCTAAAGTTTCAGCTAGCTAGTTTGATATAGGTTCGGCAGGTACCTTAAATCTGTCATCTTTCTTCTTTTCTTTCGGAGTTTAATATGCACACAGAATCTCAAATGCACATCCTTTCACTTTGCGCAGACCCTAACGTTTCACATGCTGATATATGGGAGGAAGACGGCAAGACTTATATCGTCATCTCTGCTTATGATGGGGAAGATTATGGTTATGAAGGACGTATGTCCAGCTGGAAAGTACCTGAAGCAGTGCGGCTAGCCGTTATTGATCTAGCCAATCGATTGAATACAGCAGCTTAATTATATAATACAGCCTCTCTGCCGGCTGTATAGGAAAAAGTTTAAAAAAAATGGAGTTAAATATGAATGTCAATAATATTATCGCGGGTCTTCAAAACATGTCAGAGGACGACGTACGTAAGATTAACCAAGCTGCTTATGATATCATAATCGGTGCGCGCAAGCAAAAGATCGCGGCAAAGAAGAAAGCACTGTGTGTAGGATATACCGTGTCATTCGATAACGGCCGTAAGGTAGGTACCATCACGAAGATCAAACGTACCAAGTGTGTGGTAGACTGTGGAGGGTTCGGCAACAGCTGGAACGTACCTTTGACCATGGTAACAATCGTAACGCCTCAGTGAAACAGAAACAGAAACAATCAAATGTTTCACTAACATTCATTCTGTAACTAACATTGATTGTTTCTGTTTTAGCTAACATTGATATAGAATATGTTTTAAATGTTTCATTGTTTCATGCGCGGCAATAAAGAATAGATAAGAACCTAGAGAGAGTACCAGCACTACCCAGCCCCACCAGCTAGCCGTATATACCCTAAAAGAAGCCCTACAGCAGGGCCCTAACCTAAACCAAATAAGCCCGCCTATTTAGCCCCAAATTAAGCCAAAAAAGGGCCCTCTCTGGGGCCTCTAGGGCATACTCAGTGGGACCCTCTAGAGCCTGGCGACGCTAAGACTCTGAATTTTTTCCGGAGGAAATTTTTGAAACCAAACCACTTTTACACAACCAACCAAAGGAAACAAAATGAGATTTAGCGACGGAATGACATTTAATACGAGCGGACCACTAAGACTGACCAGACGATCTGACGGTTGGTATGTCATCGGTAACGGTTTTTTGATGGCGGTTAAAGACGTTGAAGAAGGATTAGAGATTATTAAGAAAATAAAAGGAGAGGAGTAACCATGAATAACCTACAGTTCATAGCAACATATATACATAACAACCCAGACAACGCAACATTCACGAGTATACGGACAAGCTTGATGCTTTGGAAGGGATTCACGGTAGAAGAATGTATCGAAAGACGCGGGCAATACACTAGATATTTTTCAAGGGGAGACTATCCACTTAAGTACAGATACCATGGTCGGTTGTGGAAAAAGGCTGATCTCAAGTCTGAACGTTCGAGCTATGTCCTTACGGAAATAGGTAAAAAGTATGTTGTAAACACAGAAGAAAAAGGTTATAATAAGAATGTATAATAAAGGAGGTTATATGACATTACAACAATTCATTCAATCATACAGAATCGCAACAGGCGGTAACTACGACTTTAGACTGGAAGAAGCTCGACTCTTTGTTGAAGATGCTAGAGAGGACACTGTATCTGCACTTTCTTACATCCTTTCGAATGCAGCAGCACTTTATGATGTATGCATAACTGATATCTGAGCTAGCTAAAAACAATAATAAATAAAAATATAATAGGAGAAAACATGAAATATAATACAAAAGAAGTAAACGTAAAAATCTGCAAAAATTTGGCTCTCGACGCTAGCGCGTCAGTACTAGAAAAGGTCAAAGAGGCGCGCGCGTTCCTTGAGGGTATGATTACTGCAGGAGCCATGGCTCCAGGTGAGTATGTGATATCTCGTAAGGGACTTAAGGGTAATGGCTCTGGACCAAACAATCACGGCGGGGACCGATATGGCCATTACCACAGTACTGGTGAGTTCGGACATACTCTTACTTCAGCTTTGAAAAACAACTGGGATCCAGCTGCAAACTGGTCAGGCGATCACACTAGTCTTTGGGTTAATCGGATCGACGGTACTGCAGTCTTCCACACAAAAAATGGAAACGAGAAGTGTTACTGCGCTCTTTCAACTGCAACACGCAAGGTGTTTACTTCAGCTGGCTTGTAAAAGGTAAACGCGATTTTCTCCGGAAGGGCCTAAAAACTCAAAAATTTCCGGAGAAAATTTTGCCAAACTTTTGATTATCACTATTTAACTACTACAATAAAAGACTAATACAAGGAGAAAACATGTCTAAATTTATAAAACTCACACCTCATATGGACGTTAACTGCAGCATGCATCTATTCGACGTCGATGGAACGCGTATCGATCAGCCGGTTAACCTTATCAAAGGACCTGAATCAATGTTCTCATATGATGGTTTAACAACAACTGTATGCATGGTCAATTCAGATAAGATTAATAGAGTATACGTTGGTAAAGTGCATAATGGAGAGCACAAAAAACATCTCGACGACTGGGTATCTCCAATTCGCACTTATTCGAATATCGATAATTATCACGAGATGCTGCACACTATAATCGAGCTCGATAACCGCCAGATGTTTTCAGTTATCGAAAAGCCTGAATATGTGTCTTACTTGCTAGCCGGGCGAACCCCTCGTAACTGGCCGTCGAACGTCTCACGTTATTGGACACATTCTAGATCTGAAGCTGTCGACAGTGAGGTTGATGAAAAAATGATTTCTGAGTTTAGGCCTATTTCAGACTTGATTCGGAATGGTTTAGAATAATTTAATCTTGGTGAGGGTTAACTCCCTCACCATTACCTTTCCTTAGAAATATTTAAATAGTAAGAGAGATTATATGAAGATTGGTAGTACCGTTAGACATATACGAAAGGGTTGGATTGGCATAGTACTCGAGATATCATCTAGAACTTCTGGTGTCATGATTGATATATCCGATGCATCCGGTGTAATGGTAAGAATAGTCGACTATAACGACTTAGAGGTTATTAATGATTAATTTGATTTTATTTTCTTGTTTGACAAAGACGATCGACGTTGGAACCGTGGATCTAGTTGAGCCAAAGATTTGTACTGTGCAGCTGCCTGATGAGTCGATTATTGCAATCGATTCCGAGATATGCTCATCTTTGAAAGAGGGTGACATTATCCAAGTAGTGAGAATAAAGTAAGTGGAGAAATGATGAAAGTGAAAGTAGGTGATATGGTGATGTTTGTTGGCGAGGGTAGATATGCTAAATGGTTTTTTGGTCATATAGCTTTCGTGAAGTCTGTTTTCGAAAGATCTAATGCTTCAAAGCCACCGATTACTCGGTACCATTGCCGAGTAGAGTGGTTGCATCCGGTTAATTATCATGGTAAGTTTGCAACAGTATCTGATTTCGACGCAGAAAAGTTTGAGGTACTGTCATGAAAGTAGGTGATCTTATTAAGACAGTCTTTCGAGATGAGTATGCAATTGTGACGGAAGTGTGGTACGCACCTGCGGCGCACTCGTTGGCTGCTAAGTTTGTTTATCCATCTGATGGCAATGAAGGTAGCCAACCAATGAAATATATAAAGGAGGTGATCAGTGAAAGTAGGTGATTTAGTATCCTCGGCCTGGCATGACAGAAATGCCTGGTTTGGAATTATTGTAGACAAGGTGCGATATTTGGACGCACAGGCAAAGTACGTTGTCATGTGGGGTAATGGCCAGACATCCTCTTCAGCCGCACGAGAGCTGATTCCTTTCACTCGGGAGATGCAATGAAAGTAGGTGATTTAGTGAGAAATCTATACACGGACGAAATCGGTCTTATCACTGATGAAAGTTGTGGAGACTACGTAGAAGTCGATTGGCGATGGAACGTTCCAGAGGACCACTTGGAGGTGATTAGTGAATGTGGGTGATTTAGTTATGCAGCTTCGAGAAAGTGTTAAAGCGTTATGGGGTGTTGGATATATTATAGAGGTACATGAAAGTGAGTACGAGCTTGATGTTCCTTTTGTTACTGTTGTTTGGCCATTATTAGACATGAAAGAGACTACGGGTTCTCAAGTATATTTGGAGGTATTAAAATGAGTTGGTTTAAGAGTTTGTTTGGATTTTTGGATCCTAAAAAGAAGTTGAAAAAACAGTTAGCAGTATTGCACAAGAAAGCTTTCGACGCACAGAGAAAGGGTGATTTGTCATTGGCTGGTAAGTATCAAATCGATGCTGAGAGGGTGATGGACGAGATTATAGCTATGGAGTTAGAAGAAGAGAAGAGTGAGGTGACTAGTGAAAAATGAGCTAGCATATGCCGTCGGCGATATGGTTAGGATTGAGAATAAAATTTTAAGCGTAGATTTGCAAAAGACCCAAACTCATTTGGACTGTATGACTGGTTTGGTAATCGGTATCGACGTATCTGCATCTTTGGATAAAGAAGGGCTTGGATACGTAAAGAGAGATTATATTATTTCTGTATTGGTTAACGAGGGGTTAGGTCTTTGGGATTTTGGTACTAGGTATTGGAAGATCTGGAAAATGGTAAAGGAGGATTAAATACGTATATGTTTGGATTGCGTTTAACTGGGAAGGGCGAGAATGGATCGACCACATGTTAGAGAGGGCTCATTGATAGTGATGCTTGGTAATATTACTGGGATCGTATTTGGCCGAGTCGACAAGAGTTATTATGATGTGTGGACTGAGGGTGTTATGCACAAGGTACATCGGGATGATTTCGTAATATTAAGGACCGGTTTTGGAGAGGAAGAAAGTGAAGATTGAGATTGTACAAATAGGGTCGACCATGTATAGTAAATCATAGCAATGGATTCGCGCTTATCCTGGGGGATAGCGCGAAAAGCTGGTGGGCCCCGACGCCGCTCCGCGGCTATATTAAAAACACTTAAAGATAACAAAGGAGAATAAAATGAAAAAAATCGACAGTCTAAAAAAAACCGAGTTATTAAAAACCTGGTTAAACAAGGATGCATCAAACCGAGTTATGATTCGGCGAATAGGAATCCCTCAATATCAATTGATTGACATTGTTAGCGTAGAAGAATTGCAATCTATAAAAGTTGAGTTTGAAAATATAGCAAGGTCTGATGTAAATTTTAAAATTTTGTCCGAGATTAAAGACTCTGATTATATGAACAGAGTTTTAAATCGAATGTATAGTCCGGATTTTTTCGATGGTTGGTACGGGGCACTTACACGAACAGGTGAGGAACAAGATCTGCCTGAATTCAAATCTTGGAAGCATATGCTAGAAAACAATCAGGATTTTAGAATTAACATGTCAGGGTGGTGGAAGCCAAGAGATATTATTTGTCGATTTTTTAAGAATGTTAGAATATATCTCAGATCAAAGATTGCTGATAATATAATGAAAAACAAAGGCGTGTATACGTTGACATCAGATATCTGGGTAGAGAACATAACATCTAAATTCATATCGAACTGGTCCAATTCTCGAAGAATGATTCCTAGGCAGACTGCTATTTTCTTTGTGGAAAAGGACTATGCTAATCGATATGTTTTCATGTCTGGGAACAATTACTTTGCTATAACGTTAACAAACATACCCCGGGTTGCAGAGCTAAAATGAAGTATTTCTTTTTTTCCGTTAGAGGCCTTATGTTTTTACTGGCGTTCTTTCTATTATTGGTTTTATGTAATTTTATTATATTGAAAGTAGGAGGTCAATTATGATTAATCATTTCCGGCAATTTAAACATATTTTTAAACCGCCGATATCGACACCAGCCAAGAAAGAGAATATGTTAACTCTAGAGGACATTATCCCTTCAGATCAAAAGCCGGTAAACGAGATAACGGTTTCTTTCTTGGATATGATGCCGCTTGAAGAATCGGTTCGCGGAGACAGTGACTTTTTTATTCTCGAGAGACTTAAGATTATAAGTATGAAAGATAAGTGGGAGATCAACGAGGCAACGTTGGCAGTTAAGGAGGCATGCATAAAAGAGTGGTATAGGCGATATGGGGAAGGTGTTGAGATTCCCGATGTTAAATTAAGCAAAGACGCATTAGAACAGCTAGCTGCTGAAAAGGAGTTTTGGTTTGACTAAAATAGAAAAACAACTATATAACAAGGGTGACCGGGTATGGATTAACAAGTTATTTGTTATTGGGGAAACAACAATGGAAATTAAAAACTTGATCGACCCTATAATCGCAACAGTTGCCGAAGTGCGTGGAAAATGTTCAGAACCATTTGGCATACCATATCTATTAGTGTTGCCTGACTATGTATTAAAAACCAACAATTGCGCCAAGGTATGTTACTGGGAAACTGACATTATTTGTAAAGTCGAAAATGAAGAAGAATTAATTTGGAAAGTTTGGGGTGATCAATGATAATTAACTTTGGAGCAAAAAATATGCAGGACAACAATAACGTTAGTGAGGTTTTAGGAAAAATGAATCGGATACGAGCTGTAGAGCTTTGTTTAATTGCGCAAAGGGTTTATGATCCGGGTGATTACATTGCGGAAATTAACGAAATATTCGAGTGTATTACCGAGAACAAAACTTATGATGATGCACCAGGACTTACGAAATCAGAATTAATTGCAGTTCTAGAAAACCTGACTATGGATTCATCTCACCCCGGGAAATACAGCATAAGAAAAATTTTGACCTATAACGAAAAGTCGCAAAGCATGCATGAAAAGAAAGAAATATTGAAAAAAGTACAGGCAATTCTTTCTGCGTAATGTAGATTAACCTGGAGTTTAACCGTGTTAGATAAAGTACTAAATATAATCGATAGCGTAAATACGACTGCCGGTTGGAGACCTAAAATAACTAGAACCGAGCTCGTAGTTGTAGATCCAATGCCGGGTTTAGATGTCATGTTTACTTTTAGGATTGAGCCAAAAGGCGCCAAGTTAAAAAAAGTCATTCAGGATATGACTGCCGAGTCTCCAAAATACAAAAAGATTTTTGGCAACTTACCAACATCTAGATCAAAGCTGTTGAAAATTTTAACTGATCGTCAACCAGGAGATTCAACTGAGCTAGCAAATGCAAAAGCCGCAGCAATAAAGGCTTTTTATCGTGCACAGCAGCCATTGCTCGACGTCATTCGAACCGAACTTAAGTCAGCATATCCAGGCAAAGACTTTATCTTTAACCCTATAGAGTTCAAGTATAGCGGCGCCGGAGACACAGTGTGGGAAGGTTATATGCATTCTATAAGCGATAAACCTACAGTACCACCTCCGCCGCCTGAGGCGCCTGAAGATATATCGATCGTGACTCCAAAGCCAGAAAGTCCAGTTCGGCCTCCACCAGCTGCAGCTGAAGAAGAAATGGTTAAAGTAGAAAAGCATATTCTAGAACGTTCAGAAATAGACTCGATCATCGATGAGCTAGTGCGAAAATTAGGATTAAATCCAAATACTGACTTGGTAGTCGTTAATAATTCTGCAAAAGCATTAAGTGAATATGAAGACATGCGTATCGGGTCTGTGTTGATGGAAGTACCGACCGTTGAAGTGTCTGATTCATATAACTCACGAAACGCTGACAAAGAAGTATTAGATGATAATTCTGGAATTAAGTTTAAGATGCCAAACGTTGTAGCATATATCCAAACCACGAAGGGAAGAGTTGTTAAATCTCGAGATGAATGGATGAAGCTTATGCAAGGAAGATCACCCATCGCTGGTCAAAGATTCAAGAATTATGATGATGGCATCGTTAAATATTCTAAAAAATCATCCAGGTACGGCGCGCCGATCGCTAAAGAAATTAGACGTAAGCAAAACGACACAAGAACTTATGACGAGATTGCCGTGTATGCTGATATCAAACCTGCAACAAATCGATTTACAGGGAAAGCACGAAAGTGGGGTGGCGAAGTAAGGTATACGTTCTTCATCATTATCCCTAAAGAAGTTTACGTACCGAAATCAAAATTACGTAAATAAATTTGCAAAAGCTGAGTCACAATGTATATTTCTTTCATACTTAATTATGGGAGAGTTTATGTATGTTGTTTTTATTATCACTACTGGTGGGCTGCAGTGATATCAGCCTGGGCAAGATAGAATTAAGAGAATCTGAAATCTTAGTTCATCCTACTCACATCGATTTTGGCAATTTGTTATCTGGTCATGAGTCTGATCAGAAATCATTTACAGTAATAAATACAGGCGACGATGATTTAGTGATCACGTCGCCATTTTTATTATCGGGTCAAGAAAATTTTGCGGTCAGCGCGGGAGAGCAAGAAGATATAACTATATCAGCCGGAGAATTGGTTGAGTTCTATATCTCCTATACTCCAGAAACATTCGAGCATAACCTAGATTCAATTCAATTTTTATCGACAGACGAAGATGAACCAGAACTGCAGGTGACTCTAGAAGGCCATGGTGATGCACCAGTCATGACTGTCGACCCTATTGAGTTTGATTATGGCGATATATCGATCGGATGCGATAACGAAGAAAGAATTACTATAACCAACACCGGAAATATTCCTTTAGTTGTTGGCAGTGTCGTTCAGATGGTGACACAACCAATCGATATACTACTCGAATTCGGATCATTACCGGAACTGCCATGGACTTTAGATCCAGGCATTAGCGTTGATTTTTTAGTTTCTTATATCCCTAGTGACGTCGGTCAAGATGATTCTAGGATTACAATCATCGGGAATGACCCTTATGGACCGGTCGTCGAATCGATCCAAACCGGTACAGGTGACGTTGAGCAATATTACTCAGAGACTCACATCCAACAAGAGATACAGATCTTGGATATACTTTGGGTCATTGATGACAGCGGATCAATGAATAGAATACAAGCTAGCCTTGTAAGTAATATGCAGATGTTCATGAGCGTGTTCGCTAGTTCACAAGCAGATTATAGAATGTCGGTTATAACCACTTCAGACCCGGCCATATACCAAGTCATAACTCCGAGCCATCCTAACGCGACTGGGGCGATGCAACAGTCTGTCGCCGTTGGAATATATGGATCTGGAACAGAAAGAGGTTTAGAGATGGCCTACCAAGCCTTAAGTGACGCAACAAGCGCCGGCCTAGGAGGTGCATTCTTTAGGGAACATGCAGACTTGGTAATTATATTCGTATCTGATGAACCAGACCACAGCTCTCAGAGTATATCCGTATATAATAATTTCTTTGCAAATCTTAAGCCTCCTGGAATGTTTACGCCTTACGCTGTAATCGGTGACGTTCCAGGAGGGTGCCAAGTGCAACACCCCAACGGTACTGGAGTAATTCAGCTTCATCCTGGAGAAGGCTACTGGGATGTGGTCGATTATTTTTCTAGTTCCTGGTTTTCTATCTGCGCCTCAGATTGGGGGTCTCAACTACAATCATTAGCTTCAAATATAGCCGGGCGTTGGTTGTACGAACTTGAAGAACAAGATCCGATCGAAACCTCGATCGAAGTTACGGTTAACGGTCAGGTATCATATGATTGGATTTATAATCGTAACTCAAATTCGATCGAGTTTAATTCTGGAAACATTCCAGAGCCTGGAGATACCATAGATATAAACTATGCTGTATGGGGGTGTTATGAATGACTTTAAAAAACTTCATGTATACATTAGCATCCGGAATACTAGGCTTTACTCTGGGACTGTCGGGTAAGATAATATACGAAAGTACTTCTGTTCACGCATATCAATGGTCAAGCGCGCCAATAATAGTTAATTGCTATGGGCCAGAATTCCCTGAAGCTGCAATGATAAAAGCGATTGATTACTGGACGGTAAGAGGTTATTCTATAGGTTTTTACGAACACAGTCCTCCACCATCTGTGTGCAAGAGTGAATGGATATATGGGATGATCGTAATTAGAAAAGCTTCGTTCTGGAAGCTAGCTCCAGAGACGTTGGCACAGACAAGAAGATACACGTCTCTTGATGTGTTAAAAGGGGCGGTAATAGAATATCGACCCGGGTCTTATAACTTAGATCTTCT
>Ga0181419_1000276_pt1 | contig 17833 bp, 31 predicted proteins | sample 42SPOviralmetaG_FD_130144 | JGI IMG/M metagenome (GOLD analysis project Ga0181419, IMG submission 130144) | Marine viral communities from the oligotrophic San Pedro Time Series (SPOT) site, San Pedro Channel, CA, USA - 42 SPOT_SRF_2013-04-24 | ecosystem: Environmental > Aquatic > Marine > Strait...
CAGTCACCTGCTCTACCAACTGAGCTATAGAGGATTGAACGACTCAGGTTGGGGTCGAACCAACGACCGACTGCTTAGAAGGCAGTTGCTCTATCCACTGAGCTACTGAGTCTTAAGTTCTTTTTTGAGTTTGAAATAAAGTTTGTAATAAGGTTTCTTCATTTCATCGATAGTATTCATATCTTCTTCAAACCCCATCCATTTACAGAGTTGATAAGATCCTTCTAACTCACTGATCAATCTTAACACATTTTCAGGTTTTCTGTCAAGTCCACCAAAATCATATTGTGAAAGATTAGATTTCATATGTAATACGCTTCAAAGTATTTTACAATACCATCGCATCTAACATTTCCTTGAGAAACCCAATCATGAGCACATCCCGTGATTGATTCCATACTATATATTGGTTCACCATTGGTGTCAAGTTGAGATCCAAAACGAGAGAGAAGAATAGAATAAGCTTGTTGTCTTGTCTTTAATTTTTCGTCGCTGTAACGCCAGTCGTTAATCATACCAATACCATTTTTTTAGTGTAATCATATGAATAAGTTTCTCTATAACCTTTAACACCCCAACCCAACCAGTAATAAGCAGGTTTCATATAATACGAAATACTTTGATCATGTCCTTCAAATATAGGAAGAGCACGTTGAAAGATAGGTTCGTTAATCATCCACCGAGTTTGACCTTCCAAACTACTAGGGTCACAAACATACTTAGCACAGAAGTTTCCAAGACCTTTGTACCGACCGATAGAAGTCCATTGGATCAAACCATACCCACCAACCTTACATTCGGTATAGGAGACACGAGCACCACCTTCACAGATGTTGGAGATGAACTTACTCTCTTGCTTTATGTTACCCATGATCGTAGCAAGAGCATTACGATCAGTAATTCTTGTGTGTTCTTGTAGTTGTCCAAGAACATACTTCTCTTCTGGTGTGCAATCAGGACACGTCCAAACAGGTTTTTGTACAACCTCTGGAATTTCAATTGGTTCTGATTGAGTTGTCGGAACATCTTTTTCTGCATTAGGTGTAATTGCAACTGATGCAGCAAGAATGCTCATTCCTAAAATTGTTTTAATCATAATCCTCATAAAATTGTATCCTCAAGGAGGAACCTCCCTTATTCGGGTTGTTTACATTGTAGCATATATTCTACAGTATCTGCAACGTCATTCATAGCATCCCTCAGAAACGGTCTTTGACCAGATTCTTGTCTCATAGCTTCACTATCATCACATAGTGACCATCTCCATTGACGTTGAGATTGAGAATACCACAGATTGATTTTCATTTGAAATCAGTCGAAGGACACGGAAAGGGTGGGATTTGAACCCACGGATGCTTTCACATCGCTGGTTTTCAAGACCAGTGCCATAAACCACTCGACCACCTTTCCAATAAGTAGACCTCCATATTATAGGAGGTCTGGGTCAGAATGTCAAGAGACGTGGATTTTTCCCACCATACCAGCACCCTGGTGTGGACCACAGAAGAAATCATAATCTCCAGCGTCAGCAAAAATAATATCTTGTGACTCGCCAGGACTAAACATCAATGATTCTCTTGAGAGATCAGCACGACCTTCAACAATAATATTATGTGGAGGTAACATACCATTCACAAAATGAACAGTATCTCCTGCTGAAATTGTAATGTCATTTGGTTCAAAAATTAAATTACCATTTGATCCCATTGTAACATCAACTGCCCATGCTGGAGCAACAAGAAAAAGTGTAGCAAGTAGTGTAAAAAAGAACTTCATAAAGGTAGTTGTACAACTACATTATGTATCAGTATCACTCTAAATATTTTTCAATTACTTCTAATTGGTCATGAAAATGAGATATTTTATCAATCTCCGATTCTACTGCAGACATTATATCTGAATGCTCACCAATACCTACTGCATTGTGCATATAAATTTCAATATTTACTTTATGTTTTTCGATATTACCCAAAGCATTTGCTTTAAGTGCTTTTAAAATTCTTTGTTTCATGGGATAATTAGTATAATTTTAATTTTATTCAACGAGTGTCCCGTGGGATCTACGAATGACACGAAGTGCTTCAAGGTTCATATCCTTGGTGCCACCATCATATGCATGAGCATAACCTTCTTCAATCATTTGTTCGTTAAGGGACACACTGTCGTCCCCAATGTAAAGCCAACCAAGAAGACGCCCATATTTACCGACGCCACCAACAAGTTCAGTCCTAACAGACAACTCATCATCACCAGCCAAAGTACCTTCGAGTTTTTCTTTGAGCCAATTTGTTGCGTCGATTCCAAGAGCCTTCTCCTCTAAGTTTTTCGTTCTTTTTTCTGGCGTATCAACACCAGCAACTCTGACTCGTTCTTTCTTGTATAAATCAAATCCAAGATCAATAGTGACATCGATAGTATCACCATCAAGAACTCTGTTAATTTCAGTCACTCGGAAGTTGTAACAACTCTTCCTGCTCGGGGGTGTCATTGCTCCCATGTTTGATCTCCTTTTCATCAATACCTAGTATATAGTAGATGGTATAACACGCCATACAGAGAGAAAGAAAAACCATAAAAATAACCGACCACACAGGATCGTTTACATTAGTATGTGGGTGTAATAATAAATTCATAGATAATTAAATTTAAAATCTAATACACCTTTATATAGTTCGTTCTTTAAATGAATAAGATGTTCTTGTTCAAATGGATGACCTCCAGGCCAAGTCTCTAATCTTTTACTCACACAAACATATAGAAGATGTACATCTTCTATAGTAAAATCATATGAATAATTCTTACCTGATTCTTCATCGTCGGTCATGGATTCTTAGGGTCTATTCCTAGACTGTTTAGGTACTCTTTCCACCAATCTGGATCTCTACAGATTTTCCAATCTGGTACAGGTTTTCCATTTTCAATTGTATAATATTTATATAAAGCATCATCTATAATCCGTGCGATCTCCATATTCCTCTTCCTCTTCGTCAACATCTGCATACGGATTTGCCACAAAGGGTCCTCGTTTTCGTAAAGGTTCTTTTCTGACATAATCGGTTTCTGAATTTACAGCAGATACCCAAACAGCAAGTTTCATTACTATAAAAATTAAAACCAGCGGTGTAAAACAACCGATTAAAATTACTGGATTCATTTATGTTTCCTCGTAAAAGGTTCCCAGTGTTCCCATTTATATTTATGTACAAGATCCATTCCTATGATAGGAACGACTATTAAGATCATTGATAGGAGTCCCAAAGACCAGGGAGTCTCCATAACATATCGAACAACCATTAGGACATGTGTCATTTTCCTCTATAGCGAATGGGCCATGTTAATTCCATACCAAAAACAAGCAATGTTATGAAAGCAAATACAAATACAGTACTCATAGTTCTATAATCGATAAGAAAAAAAGAATTACTCCCAAGGAGCAGACCAATCCAATTAAAATAAATGGAATGGTGTCAACTAGGGTATCCATTTGTTAGTCCCCAAATAATTAATACTGAGATTGAAAAAAATAAAATTGTTGCCGAAATAATTATATGGTTCATCGATTTTTCCAGAGGTCTAAAAAATAACGATCAACTTCATACAAATCGCCACGAGGTGGTTGATCTTCAATCCTGGACCATTCATTGCAGAGTGATCTCATTTCTGGTGTTATACCATGAGGCAAAAACATTCTACCAAATGATGACATGGCAAACGCAAATCTCATTCTAATGCGCTGTTCCATTTCCTGAGTAGGCGTCGGTTTCATAATAGTTATTCTCACCCTTTCTGTGCCCGAAATATGCGGTGGCACATATAAAGGGTAGTGATCCGAAAAGTAGGACATGTGCTAAAGTCATTTGGTTTACCAATCTCTATAAATCCAACCGTAGTCTTGAGGATAAATTACATAATCATTTTTGGTAGTGGAAGGTCTATATCCCATTGAGATAGCATCGAAGATTGTGCGGCATGCATCGACTGCATACTTTCCACCAGTAACCACAAGACCGTATCCATTGTCCAAACTAGACATACCACCAGCAGTGCCACAGTCAATATACGCGATGCCCAATTTTGTAAGACGCTCGGATCTTTTCCAACTGTCCTTAAAACTGCTATTGCCATGATCAATAATAATATCTCCATCACTAAGTAATGGTAATAACTCATTGATAGTTTCCTCTACTAATTCTGCGGGGATAGCAAGTTGAAAGATACCTGATTGTTCTGTATAGATTGTTTCCCCAGACTTCTCTCCATATACACATGTACTTGTTTTTACTACTTGAACAAGAGTTTCAATAGAAGTGGTACATCCACTGACATAACCCTTTTCAAATTGTTTTTGAGATTTATCATAGTTCCTCCTATAACCATGAACTTCTATACCTGATTTCATCATACGGCGAGAAATACTCTCACCCATATGCCCTAGACCAATAATACCAACTTTCATAAATTTAAATTACAATTTTTAACCACGGAAGTAGTGGAGGAATTACTCCAATTAATCGGAGAAGGCCCTCAGCAAATAAAGCAAGAACAGTCCAACCAACCAACATAGAAATAATCCCTGCATTGCGGTTGTGGCGTCGGATTGCATCATCGATCATCTCCTGACATTTCTCTTCCGTTAAATAGTGAGCGGGTTTAATTTCTTCCATCCTCATTATACCAGAAATCCTCCCAGTCTGCAGACGAATTTGTAACATCTTGGATGTTTGTGTTAATCCCTGAACTCTTTAGAAAATTCAAGAATGTCATTAAGAGCTTGATCATAACCAAATTTTTGTTGAATAGTAAGATTTGTTCGAAAAGTGTTTTCTGTTAGTCCTGTTTTCCACCTGTAAAGTCTTGACAATAGGTCAATTTTGGTCACGTAATTCTTAGCCATCATAACCCATATTTTCAAGCTATTTAGATATCACCATAATATTTTAATGTTGAAATGTGAGAGTATCTAAATAATAGCAGCCCAAACTATGAGCGTTATGAATAAAATTGTTCCACTCGTAATGTTATTGATGACAACATCAGCAGTACATGCTGGTGGTTTAGTATCTAAGCATGCTTCTAGTGTTCAATTATCTGTAGATGCCGCTAGATCACAAGCAACAAGAATTGGTTCGTCATTTAGTATCTCTGGTTCTAACATAGATACTACGGACGGCAACACAGCAGGCACAGTATCTGCTGGCACGATTACGTCTGGAGTATATGCTCCAGGTACTATTGCTGCTACTCAAGACACGGCAGGTTCTGCTTTCTCATTCAGTCAGTCCTATACACAAGCTGATGCAGTACCAACTTCCGCATCAACTGTAGGTGCTATTCAGAACTTCGGTTCAATGACATCATACACAGCTGGAACTGCTGGAACTCTTGCTGGAACTGTCACCTCTGCTGGAGTCCTCACCATCACCGCCGGCGGTGCTGGAACCAGTGGAATCGGACAGTTTGTAAGTGAGATCACCGTAATTGACTGAAGGTTATCGTAATGACCCATTCTGGAAAGATAATTTGGTGTACTGTGACGAGTGCGGCGGCAATCCTAAGCTCATGTGTCACAGTCCTGGCAGTCCCCGTTGTCCCAAACTTCACCCAGGGAAGCATGACCAGCCACACAGAGACAACACAAAAAATAACTGAAACAATTAATTCAATGGATTATAACACTGGATATCAGTATTCTGCTACTGGTAGTGGTGTTTCGGCAAATGGAAATCTGTCTCCAGGGACAGGAACAAACAATGTAACTATTGATGGAGTGACATCGACATGGACAGGAATCAGCAACAAGCCCCAATTCACACAAACAATACCAGGAGGAGCATTTCAGTTTACAGAAACTTATTCTGGTCCAGGGCTAAGCAACCACACAATTATAGAACGAGTAACCGACGTGACTTCAATAACAGACACTACAAGTATATTCTCGCAATAGGATTAAGTGTATTATTTCCATCTCAAGCATATGCTGAGACTGTGGGTGGTGTTAGCGCCACAGCTGCTCCTGTTGCTAATTCTTCAGGTTCTGTTACTAATCAGGCAATACAAGTATTACAAGGTCCATACATCACAAACACTTACGGCGGTGGGATCCAGTGTCAGGGACCTACTATGAATGTTACGCCATATGTAACTGGTTCCCTTTCTCAACAGCATCCATTCCAAGATGAATATTTTGATAATGTATATGACATGAGAGATATGGATGAAGACGGCGCACCTGATAATCCAGGATCTGTGCTATACCAAGTTCCAGTTAGAACTGGTCAAAAGAACAATACTAATTTATCACTAGGATTTTCTGCAACATGGTCTAGACCACTAGACAGTAAACTACAAGATCAATGTAAAGAAGCGGCCGCATCTCAAATTGAATTAACTCAACAGTTAACTGCCAATAAAAGATTGGATTTTGAGATAGCTCGTCTTAAGAATTGTGGAGAATTGATGTTGAAAGTAATTCAATTCCACCCCAAGAGTCCTTACTATAAAGTCTGTGCTGATGTGTTGGTAAACAATCCACCAGGACATAAACATCCACACGTTCATGCTATTCCTTCCGTTTCTTCTTCCTTGGAAAAACAGAGCGCAGTACCTTCACAGCGTGATTCATCTGACGTTGTTCAGAACGGCGTTGCCCGACAGATTGGACAGGGGGAGTCTTACCCCTTAAGGTCGAAATCTTCTTCATCACCTTCTTTACAGCAGGTTTCACCGCTTTTAACAAAAGATCAGCTAAAGGTTTTGCAAGCAGTGCCGAAGCAGTAGCAATAACAGCAACACCACCTACTTGGACTACCTGGCCACCGCTGGGTAGTCCTTCTATTATTTGTACTTGTATAGGAACTGGTTCTGTATCTTGAATACATTCATTCCCAAGTAATCTATACCCAATAACTTTTTCTCTGAACCCGTTGACAAATGTTCCAACGGGTTCTTTTGCTTGTTGTGCTTCTGTTGGACAATCTATCTTTGCAGTTTTAGCTGGGGGAGGTTTTATTTCTGGAGTCTCTGGTAATTCTGGAGTCTCTGGAGATTTTACAGGAGGAACTTCTGCTTCTTTTGTATAGGTTAAATTCTCTGGTTCAAACGAAAGAGCATTGAAACTAGGAACACCTGCATCACAATATGTTTTTACACCTTTAGGATCATCTGCAGATAATATTCCACTTTTTTGTTTATTAGTATTCTGTTCATGAGCTTCTACACACCCAGGCATATCAATAACTGGAATACCTATATTAACAACAACAGGAGAAACGATAGATGAAGTTACGGGTGGTGTATTCATCACATCAGATACCCTTATATCTCGGATATTTAAATTTGTAATTCTAATTTCAGGAATATCAGCCATATCTAACAATCATTGAATACTTGACCAACTTGAGAACCTAATGATGATCCTGCTCTTTGACCTAACAATAATGCCCAACCACCTGCTAACCAACCCACGTAGGGGATGCTAGCGACCGCTGGGACTGCGACACCAGCAGCTATAGCACTACCTGCCATCGCACCTTGAGATCGTGCTCCAGCGTCCGCCGCTATACACTCGGCGCTTAGGGCATTTTGCTTTCCCTCTTCATCTATTGCACCTCCAATGTTTCGTGTACCATCCATCGTAAATTGATCACGACGATATTCACTACGTTTTTCAGAACCACCACCAAATAATCCTCTCCGTGCTTTGTCAAGATGTAAAGATCTTTCTGATTCTAAAATAGCAGGATCGTTTGCCCTATATTCAATTTCATATCCTTCTTTACCTGCTTTAATAGTATAAGAAGAGTAATCACCACGAGGAATATTAATCATGGGAACTTCTTTTACTGTAGGAGTATTATCTCTCAGAACATAACCAAGAAGTCCAATGTGAGAGATACCAACAACAGTACCTAAAGCAATTACAGTAATTTTAAACGGAGAGAAATTATTCATGGCATTTTAATAGGAAGTCCAGTCATACCACCAGTAGGAATTGCACCACCAGTCATCTCAGGAACTCCTGGAATAGCAGCATCTACCATACCAGGAAGTGCTTCTGTAATTGCTTCAGTGATAGCAGCAGTTACTCTCTCCCTTGATTGCTCGATTAATGTATCCTTTTGAACGTAAAGATAAACACCACCCCCTAAGACAGCTAAAGAAACTAAACCAGATAACAACGCGACACCATTAATCAATTTTTGCATCTTTCTTCTCCAATGTAGGTGCTTGCTTTGAATCATCCTTCTTCTTAGAAGGCATGACACCAAAAGTAGCTAGCGTTCCAGTGAACACACTAGCAATAAAAGTTGGATCGATATTTTTTTGAGGAACACCAGGAACAGTTACATAATTAAGAGTCAGAATTGCTGCTGACCATCCAAGAATAATAACTCGAACGAGAGTTGATACACCCTCATCCGCCCATTCAAATTTGTTTTCCTTTTTAGATTCCTCTTTCTTTGGATTATCCATAAGTAAAGAGTTAGGCAACTCTATTTATTAAAAAGACTAATAAAATATTCAGCGTCTACTACAACTAATGGTTTCTTATGATTTTTTTTCATCACAACAAGAGGTTCATACTTACCACCATTAGCTTTTGCTTGTTCATAAGCTTCCCATACATTTAATTTTTCTACATTCTTACACTCAATACTATGTGGAAACCTTTCTCTAGCAGCACGTGCCATAATTAGATCTTCACCTCCAGCACCCATAGATCTAGATTCAATATCTTCAGGATGAATATCTAATCTTTCAATTAATTGTTCTCTAACCCACTTCTGTAGATTCCTTCCTTTCGCCTTCGCACTCTGAGGTTTCATATTATAGCTTTAAATTTAAGCTATATAGTTCCTCTGAACCCTAGCAGAGTTATTATACTGATAATCAACAGATGTGTCAATCCCTTTGGCGCCAGTCATCTGTTTTTTCCTGATGAAACCATTCAACTATTTCATCTATACTGCCGAACCCTGATCTGTGATTGGATGGATCGGGATCGCCAATATCCATCCTATTCATAAAATCATCTAAGCCACCTTCAGGCGCGTCTGGAGCGGTTGCTTTTCTTCTAGCCATACGTAACATAGCTTCAGCTGATTTATTAGACTTAGATAATTTCTGAGCCCAGATCATGTCTTCAATCTTTACCTCTTCGTTGTTAGCAATTTTCTTGCAGATAAATTCCATCCGCAAACGATATTGGGTTGACAACATAAAATTTTTTTCTACCAATAGTATTTAGATACAAAAAAAGGAGCCTTAAGGCTCCTCAATCCCATGGATCACGTATTTGTATTTTATTGCCTGCAGTTGGAATGCCTTTGCCAGACTTGACGGACCCCTTGAGAGGAGATCTCTCTCCTCCTGATTGGGTAGATTTGTCTGTAAGAGGTTTTCCCTCCAACCAGGCAAAGAGTAATTCGTCACAACTGGAAACCAGCGAACGTATCTTTTTGAACATCCTGCTTAATACCTCCAATAACATAGGATTCAATCTCAGTTTCCTGAGGAGCATTCTGCATCATCTTAGAGTTTAACCAATGTTGAGTCCAAGGTAATGGATTATTTGACATAGGAGTATCAAAGATTGGTTTGAAACCAATTGATTTCATACGACGATTAGCAATGTATTCAACATATGAGTCAAGTAGTTTAGCATTCAACCCGATCATAGATCCATCTTTGAATAGATATTCTGCCCACTCTTTCTCTTCCTCTACACAATCTCTAAACATTTGATATACATTCTCCTGTTCCTCTTCCATAATATCTAGCATTTCTGGATCATCTCCATTCGCCCAGTTCTTAAGAATGTTCTGAGTGATTACTAGATGTTGACTTTCGTCACGAGCAATCAATGAAATAATCTTTGCAGACCCTTCCATGAGTTTTAATTCACCAAAAGCAAATGTACATGCAAATGAAACATAGAAACGAATACCCTCAAGGATATTGACGTTCATTACTGCGCGATATAATTTACGCTTAAGTTCTTTTGTTTCCCACTTAGATGTTGGAGAATCTTTCCAATCTTGTCTCCACATATTACCTGTATCATATAAGTGAGCGAAACTAATCAACTCATCATATGCTTTAGTTACAGTTGTTGCACGACTTAGAATCTTTTTATCGTCAAGAATAGTATCAAATACTTCTGTAGGATCTGAATATACATTCTTAATGATGTACGTATAAGAGCGACTATGAATCATCTCCATGGTCTCCCAGATAGTCATACATGCCTCAAGCTCGGGTAGTGAACAATAAGGTATAAAAGCCATCCCAGGACCGCGCCCTTGTACAGAATCCAGCATGATCTGGTATTTAAGATTGCTGGTAAAAATGTGCTTTTGTTCTGGGCGTAGTGTCTGATAGTCCGCACGATCTTTTTGCAATGAAACTTCTTCTGGTCTCCAGAAGTAACCCAACTGTTGTTGAGTCAACTTATCAAAAATTGGATACTTATAAGTATCATATCTTTGAACCCCCAAAGGGGCTCCAAAGAACATTGGTTGTTTTTTAAGATCAGTTTTATTAGAATTAAAAACTGTCATTCCCTCTATAGTTTTTTTAGTATCCGACATAAACTCCATGTAATTCTCCTTAGATCTTGCAAGACTCACAGTCTTCTTCCTCCACTTGTGATAGTTGGTTGATTAAATTATCTACATCTGGTACATTATCCTTCCACCCCAGAGAGTGAGCAGGATCATCTACATCTTTCTTTGCGTCATATGTGTTTTGATAGTAAGAGGTTTTCCACCCAAATTTATATGTGGTTAAAAGATCTTGAGCCATAGAAGAAACTGGAACTTCATTATCTGGATAGTTTTCAGGGTTATAACTCCAGTTACCAGAAATTGCTTGGTCAAAGAATTTCTGCATCACGGCAACAATATTAATATAACCACGGTTAGATTCCATATCCCACAGAAGAGTATAATTATTCTTTAATGTGGAATACTGTGGAACAATTTGCTTAAGAGGTCCTTTCTTTGATTTTTTAACGGACAAGTAGTCACGCGGCGGTTCGATTCCATTGGTTGCATTTGACACAACGGAACTGCTTTCCGATGGCATTTGTGCAGACAATGTTGAGTGCCGTAACCCGTAGGTGGTGATAGATGTCCGAAGAGATTCCCAATCATAATTGTACTCTGGTTCTACTAATTCATCTACGTCACTCTTATATGTATCTATTGGGAGAATTCCATCGGAATATTTAGTATGAGAGAACCCATTACAAGCACCCTTTTCTTTTGCAACCTGGTTAGAAGACTTTAAAAGATAATATTGAAACGCTTCTGTGAGTTTGTGGACCTCCCCTAGAGCTGCATTATCGTTATACTTATATCCTTGTTTAGCAAGGTAATGAGCAAGACCAATAAAACCAACTCCAAGTGAACGACGATTCTTTGTACTTCTTTCAGCAGCAGGTACAGGATAATCTTGATAGTCAATCAGTTCTTCCAGACCACGTACAGACAAATCACATAGTTCTTCCATCTCCTCTAAGTTACGAAGTTTTCCTACGTTAACAGCAGACAAGATACACAAAGCAATCTCTCCACCAGCATCATCAATATGATTAATAGGATCTGTTGGTAGAGTAATTTCTTGACATAGATTACTCATGTTCACCTTATCCTTGAAGGATGAGTGTTCATTACAATGGTCGATGTTCATGATATACAAACGACCAGTCTCTGCCCTCTCTTTGAGAATACTTAAAAAGAGTTCCTGTGCCCCGATAGTTTTTCTTGGAACAGACTGATCTGATTCATAGTCCACATAGCGAGCGTCAAATGCATCAGTACCAAAAGCATCATAGAGACCTGGTACGTCATGCGGTGAGAAGAGGCTAATCTCTTCATTCTTAATGAAACGTTCGTAGAAAAGTTTTGAAATTTGGATTGAGTAGTCAAGTTTCCTCACTCGATTGTCTTCTGTACCTTTGTTGTTCTTAAGAACAATGATATCTTCTATCTCTTGGTGCCAGATAGGAAAGTGAACTGTAGCAGAACCACCTCTGATGCCGTTCTGAGTGCAGCATCTGACAGTGCTTTCAAACTTTTTGAGGAAGGGGACAACACCTGTGTGTTGTACCTCGCCGCCTCTAATTTTAGCATTGATCCCACGAATTCTACCTGCGTTAATACCGATACCAGCCCTCTGTGCGACGTATTTACCAATAGCCATATCGCTGCTAAAGATACTATCGAGGGTGTCATCAACATCAACGAGAACACAAGATGCAAATTGACGCAAGGGTGTTCTGACTCCGGCCATGATTGGCGTTGGGATGTTGATTTTGTGTTTTGAGATTGCATTGTAGTAGCGTCTAACATAATCCAATCTAGTATCTTGTGGATAATCCTGGAACAAAGTTACAGCAATTAAGAGATACATGTACTGAGGAGTCTCATAGATTTTTCTAGAACTCCTATCTTGGACTAGGTATTTATCTACAACCTGCCTTAAACCGGCATAGGTAAACAACATGTCTCTATCATGATCAATCATTCTATCAATGACAAACCATTCTGCTTCAGAATATTTATTGTAAATTTTAGGATCGTAAATATTTACATTGTTTTGTAAGTGATCAGATATTGGAGGGAAACTATCTTTCCAACCATCACCGAATACCTGTTTATATAAACCAAAGAGTAGTAAACGAGCAGCAACAAATTGATAATTTGGATTGTCTAGACTGATCAAGTCACTAGCAGACTTAACTAGAATTTCTTGAATTTCATTCGTAGTAATACCATCATAAAATTGAATACCGGATTGAATCTCTACTTGTGATGGAGATACACCAGCTAATCCATCACATGCACAATCGACCATAGCATGTATTTTATCAAGGTTTAAAGACTCAAGATCTCCATTTCTTTTCTTAACTTTGGTTCCATTTGTCATACTTTTTTCCACTCGTTTAGTTTGATTGTTGCTTCTAAGCCTTGGTATGTGTTGCATTCTACCAGATTCTGCACGTCATGTCCAGCAAGAGACATATCGTTCAAATCCTTCTGTTTAATAGTTCTCGGAAAGATAACTACCTTATTACCACGCCTGATCTCTGACGTAATCTTATCAACAATTTGTCTAGATCTGGGTTCGTTGTCGAAGGTGTATATAAACTGATAATCATAAGAGCTGAGGTCAACATCGCTACCACACATAGCAATAGCATTGGTAATGAAATAACTGTCAAAGGGTCCTTCTGTGACATAAACTTTCTCTTTAGGATTTACTCTATCTAATCCAAATATTTTAGGATGTGATTCATCTGTCATTATAGTGATGTATCTGAGTGACGCATCTTTTTGTAAAGATCTACCCTGATACCCAATCATATTCCCATTTAAATTTAACAAAGGAATTACAATCCTACTTTCCTTAAACGTATCAGTCGTTCCGGCCCACTTATTGAAATCTTCAGCATAGTACAGGGTATGATAATATTTTTCTGGTATGTGCCTGTTTGCAAGATATTCTCTAGCGGGATGTTCTTTATTTAGTTCCGATATTTTCTTCAGACTTTTTAGATTTTCGGATCGTGAAAATACTGGTTTCTCAAATTCAAACTTGGGACTAGCAGTATTAGTTCCCTTACCGGTAAGTCCACGTTTATACCTCTCCATGACATATTCATCGTGGAGACTCACATCCATGTCTTTCAAAAAATTTGCAAGAGTTCTACCAACACCACAGTTGTGGCATTTGTAAACCATATCTGATTTCTTCAGAAAGAAAAACCCTCTTGCACGATTCCTGTTCTTCTTGGAATCGCCACAATAGGGACAACGAAAATTATAGAGATAGTCTTTCTTCTTTGAAAATTTTTCTAGTCGAGGGGAAATAATATTAATATACTTCAGATCAATAAAGGACATTACATGGGATTCACTCGTTCCACTACTGTACCATAGATCACAGAGGATGTCAATGGTTTCTGGGGAAGAGAAAGGATTGTCCCAAACAATTCGGCTGACTTTAGAACTATCACTGCAGCAGTAGCAACACCAACAGTAATCCACCTAAACCTTGACAGTTGATCAACCTTCTTTTCTAAATCCTCAAGATTATGTTCTACTCTAGTAATTAATTGTAGGATTGATTGATCAGATTTATCAGACTCATCTAATCTATTTTCATGCCTCTCTAAGACAATGGCAATTCTTTGATTGCCCTCGGAAATTTTATCGACAGCAGATTCCAGTTTAGATAACATCTCTCTGGAAAGATCTTCATAAATGTCAAGTTTAGATTCTAACACTGCCACTTTTGAATTTGGGGTGAACATTTGTTTTAAGTTCTAGATTGAGCAAAAGCTTTTACCTTCTCATATGCATTAGTAGAAGAGTTGATAGATGTAATCATCTTAACTCTATTACTGGCATTTAAATTTTGGTATAAATTTACTATCTTACCAGCTTCTGAAGGTTCTACTGGTTGTTTACTACCATCATCAAATTGAACTGTTCCAGTTCCACCAGCCATCGCAATCTTTTTAAGTTGGTCGATTACTTTACCACCACTTTCTTGAAGTGCTTCTAACTCTTCTTCTAATGATTTACTTTGATTTCTAAGTTTCTGTTCTAGTTTTTGTTGTCTTCTCTTCAACAGACGTGCGACAAACTCCCTGACATCCTTTCGTCTGCCATCATACTTTTTCTTTTTTCTAATAGGAGGTTCATCTGGAGGAAGTCCAGCTATAGCACCACCAGTAGCACTATTTGTGGGAGCACCACCAATCGAGTCTTCCCACATACTATAGACATCTTTTTTATCCATTATAATTTATCTAACTCTTGTAAACAGAACTCATCAATTTCAACATTGGGCATACTACTTCCATCTACCCTGTTTAAAAATACCAGAATAGATTTTAACGAAGACCAATATTCTCTTTCTAATTTGAAAAACAATAAAGGTGTTCCAGCATCACCAAAAATATTATAGATTATAATTATATGATTTAATAAGAGATGAGTTTTAAGATCACCAGTCTTGATATACTTTTTTAGTAATCGTTTGATGTACTTGAATCTTTTCAGATCCTCATAAAAATCATCTCTGGTCGAACAGTGGGGATTATCATAATGTTTTATAGCGAATAATAAAAAATTATTTTCATTCAATTCAGTAAATTTCATATAATATTAATTATCAGGAAACGAATGTTAGAGTTGCAGCATTAGATGTAGCTTCTGCAGCACCCTTAGATGTGGTGATCTTAACTCTATACTGGTTACCGGTATTAGCAGCAAGTTGTCCAGTTAGTGCTAGAGAAGCACTGGTTGCACCTGAGACATTAGCAAAGCGACCAGAAGTACTGGTTCTCTTCTGCCACTGATATGCAAGAGTACCGGATGCAGATGCAGTCGCGGCAACGGTGAACGTTGCACCACCAGAAGATGTATTCTGGTTAGCAGGTTGAGTACCAATGGTGATGGTCTCAATAACATCTGCTGCTACTGTATCGTCTGCGTCGTCACCAGCTGCAGCTGCAGTTGCATGAACGAATGCAAGACATTCTGCCTTATGACGGGTTCTACCAGAAACGTCAGTATACGTTCTATATAACCACCAACCAGGACCAGTGATACCACGTGCTTTATTTGATGCAACATCTTTCTCAGTGCTGTCAACAAAGATAAGTTGATAGTCAGTGATTGAATCTCCACCTTTGACTACGAACTCAGCAACCTTTTTAGGTGGAGTGCGGCGAACTGCACCAGCAAGACCTGAATTGGTCGCTGCTACATATCCTTTATGCAATTCAATTGCGGTTGTGCTTGTTACTGTTCTTACGATGTATGCAACTCCACCGAGTTCTAAAACATCACCTTCTTCTACTGTATCAGCAGCGTTCTTGGTGACAGTAGGATCGTTTTGTGTGACACCTACATTGTTTGCAAAAGTTGCGGCATCGATGGTTCCAAAAATTGCCATTGGTCTCCTGTATAAATTTAATTCCTAAACTTATTTATAACAAAGGGGGCGTATAGCCCCCTAAGTTACTATTCATCTCTAGTGAGAATTGCTTTTTCAACTACTGCTAGTAGTTGATCATCCATGTCTGTCTTGGTTAACTTAACTGCTTTAGCAAGTATAACAAGACAGATCTCAACCATCTTCTCACCAAGTTCTTCATTTTCTGGAATTTTATTAACAGCATCTTTGATAATTCTCGATGCAAGGGGAAGTAAAATTGAAAGCATTATCTTATAGCATAGGTATCAATTATTTATCCCCTTTTATTTTATATCAGGATTCTTTAGGTTTTGAAAGTTTTTTGAAATCAGAAAGTGATTTCTTTTCTTTCTTTCTCTTAAGAGTAGTGTTCTCAATCTCTTGACCATAATCAACAGAACGTGAAGACATATCAACTTCTTGAATATCTTCAGTCTCTTCCATATGCATGTCAGTTGGTTTCTTCTTGGTGGTAGCTTTTTGTTGGAGAGCAAGTTTCTGCTTGTTAAGCATTAGTTGTTTTCTCTGGACCTGTTGCTTTTTAGCAACTTCAGCATCTTCATTAACCTTCTTGACTTCAGGGTTGATAATTACATTACCTTTCTTTTTACCTTTAAGTTCAACAACCGTTTCATCAAGTTCTTCATCCTCTTTAACACAATTAGGAACTACTTTTCCATCCTTGGTTTTAGTACCCTTTGCTTTATATCCTTTCCAGCAAGTAGAAGCACCAACATTCTTACGTGCCTGTTTCATACTCTCAACAATTTGATTTTTCTCATCGTTGATTGCATGTTCATGAACACCTTCCTTAATAGAGATCAAGTCTTCTACGGATACATTCTCCTCAATACCATGTGAGAAAAGAACATCATAATGTGAGACATTTCCATTCTCATCAAGTGAATGCATCTCAGGCATACAATCTCCAACACCCCACTCAGCATGTTCAACTGTAGAAGAACAATTGTGACTTACTTTATAACCTTTACCTTTACAATCATCACATCCTTTACCACTACACTTCTTACATTTTACTTTACCTTCAGCAATAGAAGATAAAGAATCAGAAAGATTTACTTCTTCTTTACGGGTGTCCTTACCGTCTGCTTTCTTACCCTTTGCACGTTGGATAGCATTATGAACTACACCAGCGTGTTCTTTTGAACCAGACTCAATCTTACCATCGCCATCATAGTCTTTCTTCTCTACAACGACTTCTTCATTGGTACTCTTCTTAGAAATGATAGCTTTATCGCCATACTTTTTCTTAAGATTAGCAGATACCTTATCGAATGCAGACATTCCACTCGATGGTTTCTTACCGGCAGTATTAGGTTTACCTGGTGATTTGTTATAACGATTGTTACCATCAACACCACCACGTTCCATACGGCGATCCTTCAGTGAATCTGCACCTTCCTCACTAACAACCTCTTCTTTCTTCATATCAGCTGCTTTCTTTTTAAGCGCTGCTTTACGGAAAGTTAGATCAGTTCTTGAACCAGAGTCCATCTTACCTTGACTCTGTGGTCTTGCAGAACCACCAGCAGGTTGAGGACCAGCATCACTACCAGTTCTCCTACCCTGAGCATACTTAGATCCACTGGACTTAGAGTCACCAGAGACCATCTTGCCTGCATCAGATCTACTGTCCTGATACTGCTTCTCAGATTGTCCGTGCTTACCCTTGTAGAGTTCGTCGAGCTCAACCTCTTCTTTCTTCATCGACTTCTGTTTCTTCTCAAGTTCATTTTTCTTGAGAACTTTATCTTTAATCTTCTGTTTGAGTTCTGGACGTGAAGAAACTCCATATACACCAGCGGTAGGAGCACTAAACTTA
>Ga0181419_1000277_pt1 | contig 17773 bp, 17 predicted proteins | sample 42SPOviralmetaG_FD_130144 | JGI IMG/M metagenome (GOLD analysis project Ga0181419, IMG submission 130144) | Marine viral communities from the oligotrophic San Pedro Time Series (SPOT) site, San Pedro Channel, CA, USA - 42 SPOT_SRF_2013-04-24 | ecosystem: Environmental > Aquatic > Marine > Strait...
GGAAGTTTGTTTTCTTGGACAACCCGACAACCGCTCCGAGGGTTACCGTACGATTTAAATTTAATTTACCAAAATCTCATCGTACGCTCCACAATCAATCTCAGCTATCATCTAACATCTAGCATCTAGCATCAATCAATAAGAATGATTTGCCGAGCGTCCTTGCAGATTTAATCCGAATACAGCTCGTTCTTTTAACAATTTCGTCACTTTGCGTTTTTTGTTAATCGGAGAAGGAAGCATTACTACTTGTCCAATTGTTGAATTTTTAATTTTTTCCATTACGGCGTTCAGGCTTTCTGTACCAGAGTACTTAAGTTGACGGTGCAACGCTCCTTTGTTAAATTTTACTGTTTGCTTTTTACCAGTTTTTGGATTAGTAAAAGTTGCTGTTTCCATTGCCATTATTATAATACAAAACACAAAAAAAAAATAATGCTCAACGTAGCGGAGTTCAACAAATCACATATACAATTGATGAAAAAAGCGGCAACAGACGGCACGAACTGTACAGTCAGCACAATTACGGTGATTTGTACATTGCGGTTCTTAGACTATAATTGTCAAGAATTAAATTTATCGGCATTGCAAAAAGTGATGGTAAATTTGAATTACGACGTAAAGTTGCCAAAACGAAGCGACAAGCATATAACAAAAAGAGGAGTGGTTAAAAAATCATTTTTTAACCAATTGACCATCAGCTTTGTCGACGGAAGTAAAAAATCAATTAAATTTTTTCTTAATGGCAAGATGCAGATGACAGGATTAAAGAATTATGATGAAAGTAATCAATTATGTGAGAAATTGGTGGACATCTTAAACAATCACCTCAACGCAAATGTGCACATGGAGTCGATGTGTACACCGTTGATTAACTTGTCTTTCAAGGTACCTTGGTCTTTGAAAATGGAAAAATTACAACATGTAATACTATCAGATGGGTATTACTGTCGGTTTCAGCCGGAATCTTATCCTGGGTTAGTGACCAAATATTCAAGCGGCAACAATACAATACTGGTGTTTGGATCGGGTAGCATTATGGTGGCCGGCAGTGCGTCGATTGACGATGCGATAACCGCATACGATTATATTACGTCGGTTATTAAAAAAAATCCTAGTGTACATTCTACATTAGTATATTACAATCCAAAGCACAATAAAAAATGCAAATCGTAGATTGGTACAATTTGAATTAGTTATGTTAAAATAAGGTATTAATGCTAAACTATTTCTGCTGCCGGTCGTAATTCGTCTTCTTGTATTTCTGACTTAGTCATTAAATGTCGGGAACAACTCAGACAACAACAAGAAATGTTCGTACACCGACTTCGCCTAATATTCCAAAAAACCACGTGAATAATTGCTAAACCTAATGTACCCATTGCCGATATTTCGCACGCTGAAAACATAATCAATTTATTATAATATAATAAAATTTATGTGAAACATATTTTTCGACTTATGCAACTACTTTTAGAACATAATCTATGTTTCTGTACACATCGCCAGTTTTTGGGGGTATCGGAAGAGCCGGAAGAGCACCAGCCCCTCCCCCACCGGGAAGACCTGTTTCACCAGCATTTACGGATGTCAGAATTCCGCTATATTGAATTCTTAAACCATTTTCTTTAGACGTGATAAATTGTGTGTCCACGTCACCACCGTCCGTAGATTGAACAGACAACAAATGACGTCCAGGTCCAAAACTAACAAATTCGGATTTTGCGTTTACTTGAAAATCGCCGGTGACTATATTGCTATGTAAATTATCTCCAAAAGATGACATGTTTTATTTATAATTATAGGTCAACAAAAAAAAATTTACAAAAAAGTAGGGGTAGGTTTCATGATGGGTAAATTTAATGGGAAACGAGAATTGTAAAAAACTTTATCTTTGTTAGTCACTTTATCCCCGTGGCTAAACACCACACTTTCATAACCGTCCATCACATTAGTCAAAGCCACACGAGCAGGAGGATAAGTTATTTCGTCTACTGTTTTACACGGAAGTTGTTGCATCGTATCTGCTCTGCCGCCGCTGAATGTTAAACTTCGCATAGTGGGAATAAAAACTGGGTGCACAAGAGGGTCTAATGTTGTCGCTTGGAGGTTTGTTCCTGATATACTGCTAAAGCTTGAAGCCATTTTTATATACTATGTACTCAACAAAATTAGATGTCTACTTGAATTTGACGGCCGGGTCCAATTTTCAAAGTGCTAGTGCACTCTGCAATGATAGTCACTTCGTTACTCACGAGTTGTTCTTGATCCGTATCTGTGCCGGATGTCGTTTGATAATACATTAAACTAGCAAGTCCTCTAGAATCAAGACCAGAAATGTTTCTACTATCCATGCCGGACATAGGCATATTCAATCTCACCACAAATTCCCAAAAATTGTTATACCAATTTTCGGCTCCCGACGCACGGCACCCGGAGCTAGAATCGTAGTTATCTGATTTGGCAATTGTCATTAAATTAAACGCGTCCAATGCATCTGACCGGTAATTAGGAACAAACATATTGTTGACGTTAAATTGACAAGAACTAATACGACCGGCTTTAAAATTAAAATAAGATGGTTGAAACGCTTGTCCTACAGAGTTTTGTAGGCGAACGAGACCAATGGGTTTTTCACGGTAATCCGCTGGTCGTTGTACCGCATACAACGCGTCAATACTTTGGCTTGACAAACTAAAACGTGTGCTTTGGTCCATGCTAGCGTTGTTTTGGAAAAAAGTATAGTAATTGCAGAACGGCATTTCAATAAACCCTTCTTCCATAATTCTGCGGTCAATGGCCGCGTCAAGCATGCCATCTGCAAAAGAAATAGTTTCTACGGTAAAATACAAATCACTTAAATCAAATCTTCCATCTTTTGTAAACGCGTCTTGAGCCAATTGTTCCATTTGTACACCGGGTCCTAGACTACTTTGGTAACACCCTAGAACTTCTGGACCTGCCAGGTACAAACGTAGTTGCATAGAAGGAATCAAATCAGTTGACAAATAATCAGGAGAAGATTGTCCTATTAGTCCCAAAAAGTTGTTCAAAATAAAAGGTCGTGCTGTACCATAATAGTCGGTAGGTATTGTGCGAATTTCGTCATTCATTAGAACACGGTCGTACGACACACTACGTTGCAACTTTTGGTATGTATTCTTTATAACTGAAGAAACGGTGTTATATTGTTGAAAACCGCTAGAACCACATTGTATTCCACCTGCATACAATTCCATGCGAGAAATCAATTGGTCAATGCGAGGCAATTGAGTGGATACGGTGTCGGCTACTCCAGCTGCGTTAGTAAACGCGATTGTACCCCCCGTTTTCGCTTTCATGTGCAACGCCAAACTTTTAAGATTCACAATGCTATTGGTGGGCAAGTTCAGTTGGATGGTTGCATAAGGCACCGCCTGACTTTGGTTGACGGTTTCCAAACGAAAATAATTTGTGCTAAATCCTTGAAGACGGTTTACGGCATACGCTAAACTCATAGGAACTGACATATTTTTTTATAATATGTACCAACAAAAAAAATTTTTTTTCACACAAAAATTAATTCTTCCACTTTTATGCTAATTTGAAATGCAATGGACCCGTCGTTGGCTTGGTTGGGTTGCACTAACGGAATTAATCGACCTTTGTCATCCGTCATCGAAATACGCAGATTTGTCAGTTGTGGAGCTCCGATTTCAAAAACAAAATTGTTATTTTTGTCAGTGTATGTCATATGCCGCAAAGGAGTGTGTATATTATTATTAGTTGTGTTAAAATAACTACCAAAAGCACTATCGGGAAAAATTACTGCGAAAATATCACTTGAAACTAAATCTTGTTGCGAATAAACTGGAGACAAATTGGTAGATTCGATGTTATTTGTGGGCAAGCTACTTACTCGTAAGTATACTCCTTCGTTTGCATGAGCATCTGCAGGGTAAACGCTCACAAAAGTTTGATCTGGAGTTCTAATCTCAAACAAATCGATTAATTGTGAGACTTGAGATAATCCTTGCACGCTTCTGTTTGTTCGTCCTCCTAGCAATTGATCCACATCGTTGTACCTGCTCGCTAATGTTGTTTTAATTAGTAACTCCGTTTCAAGTGGTGGTAAGGCATTAAACGCTCCTGGGACACTGAGTGAAAAAATTTTAATGCCTGGTACAGCTACGCTTAAATCAATTGAGATGAGCATAGTAACAGCGTCGAACGTTGCGGTTACGACGGTAGTAATACCAAAAAGAGTTAAAATAGCAAACTCTATGCGAGTTCTTAATTCAGGCGAAAACTGTGAATACTGTGCAGGGGAAGCGTAATTACCCGGTGGTATGACAACCGGAAGAAAAGTATTAGTTGTGGTGTTTCCAATAAAAAATGTGTTGTTGAATTGATTAACCGAGTACCAAGTTTTGGCAGTTGCAAACGAGTTCAATGTCATCCGAAGCCTTGACGAGGTAGGATAATTAATAAGTTGCGAGCTAATATTATAATTGAGAACACGGCTATCGCCAAAACTATTGTATTCACTGCTCAGAAATAAGGTTCGTGTCGATGCTACAGTTGTCATCTATATTACTATTATTCAACAAATTAATGTCATCTTGTGTATCTCTATGTTTGGCAACAGGAGGCTGTATTTTTCCAGTTCGTAAATCGTCATAGTAATCTGGGTGTGCAATAAAGTCTTTTATAATATGTCTCAAAGCTTCTCGGGGCGTATTGGGATATTGGTCAATACAAAGTTTAAAAAGTGTATCATAATCTAAATTAGCTTCTTCCATATGTTATAATATATCATTTACATTCTTAATATAATTTACTTGGACACTTCCACATTTTCTGGGGCCACTTCCACCACAGGAGCAACTTCCACGTTATCAGCGGCTATGTCAATTTCATTGTTTTGTGTTAACCGCAATTCCGTTTCAGTGTGATGATGTTTTGGATGCCGACCTAACCCTGTCCAATAATGAATTTGTCGTCCTATCGTTTTTGCTGCGGAGACAGCGGACTTTACAGGATGGGTGACAACGTCTCCTACCGCTTCAGCTGCCTGTTTAGCTGACGTAACAGGGTGGTCTACTACCTGATTAAAAACTTTGCCCAAATCTTTGCCTTCTTGAATAAGAAACTTGGAAGCTGCTCGGTCAGTGGCTTTATCTAACGCATCTGCTGCCATTAACTGCATTCCTAACACAGGCATTACAACGGTTGTCGCTATTCCCCATTTGCCGAATGCTCCGTTATCTGTCACATCTGTTCCAACAGCGGGCAAAAATCCCAAACCCACGTCGTCTTGAATTTGGTTAGCAAAGTCTTCAGCAGATACGTGGTCACGAATCATATTGAACCCATCATATCCTGCATATCCTAATTGAGCCAACTGTAACGCTGCACCTACGTAAGGCACAGCTTTCCCAGCTTTGGACAACATTCCGCCTAATGCCCGCAAACGGCTCATTGTAGCCACAGCTTCCGCACTGTCAAAAGCGTAAGCAGACGCTTTGGTTGGCAGTCTTTTGGGTACTTTACGATATAATTTTGTAACATTTCGCATTGCTCTTGCTAATCGTGAAGCACCTTCTTCGTTGTTACTAATAAGATTGAATTTATAGTTTTTGTACTTATTTTTGAAATAAGGGTTTTGCATTAAATTACTAAATACTGTTTGAGACTCCGCCTGAAGTTCTCCATCAAACATGTTCATGTTTTTAATAACTTGAGTGTTGCGGGAACCTACATTTTCCGTTAATTTTGTTCCTAAAATTTCGTGCATGCGATTGTATGCCTGTTTAAATGCTTCTGGACTATTATATGCTTTATTATACATCGCTCGCAGTTGCGGACTGTGCAGAGGCCGATTTCCGGCTTGCATCATTCTGGCAGCAAAAGGGGTACTTGCAACATTTTCGGCCTTTATCAATTCTGGCGTAAAACGAGATATAGTACGTGTGGACGAAGCTGACGCGGACTCTAATGAAGATGGCATATTACGTGCAAATGTACTGGATTGTGTGGATTGCACTGTGGGTACAATTCTTGAAGTTGGTGGACGAACCCTAACTGACGACGAAGTTGGTACACGAATTCTTGTTGACGTTGTCAGGGGTGGTTCGGTAAACGTTGTCGGAAATGTTGTGGGTTTTGGTACTATGCGGGATGTGGACGCTCCAGCTGATATCGGTCCCGACGGGTATTTAACCCTTGGAACAAATGTACTACTGCCTGTTGGTTCAGGTAAGTAATTATAATACGGTTTCGGGTACGGTTTGGTTTTTAGTAAGTTCATTCTTGTTTGAAACTCAGAATTTGGGCCAATAGTTTTATCAATGTGTGTATGTATCTCTGCAATTTGCTTATTAAGTGTCGCAAACGTGGCACGAAAATCGGCGGAACGTGGCGAAAAATCGGCAAATGTTGTTCTGGACGACACTAAAGGTTCTTCGGCAGTATCTTGTAAAAAGCGTTCTAACATTTCTCCGCGTTGAGGTGCCGCGGAGGAAGGAATCCGGGTTCCACTTCGTAACACGCGTTGGTTGAGGGCTTGTTGCGGTGCTGCCTGAGCTAATCGTGTATCCAAATTAGTTCTGACGGGTGAAAGAAAACTTTGAGACGATAATGTTGATGGATAAGACTCTGCTGGCGATACGTTTTCAATAGCTTGTAAAGAGCGAGCTGAGCGTGACAAACCAGCTGCTTCCAGTTGTTGTGGTGTCGCTGGACGACCAGCTCTTGATGCTGCCAACATTTCTTGCACCAACTGGTTTTTTGGGGTTTGTGCAACCTTTTTCAATTCGCTCAACCGTTCAACTTGTTGTGCTCCGCGTCGTGCTTGCGTGCTGTCATCCACAACCGACCTGCCTATGTTAAAACTGTTAAAAAACTTATTGGAATTTTGGCTAGGGTAATGTAATGTAGGTTCATAGTACCCTTCACGATAATCGTGAAATGCAATATTTAATTCTTTGGTTTTAGCATTTTCAAACGTAGCAAAATCTGCAGTTGTGTGCTCCGGTAAAATTTTCCATTCATTATTGGTAGCCACGGTATCCAAGTTTCGTTGCACGTCTGCTAACTCTGTGTCATATAATCGAGCGTTGTCCGTAAGCGTTGCCTTCTTATATCCTTTTGCTGTCCATTTTCTTACGGCCAAATCTTTTGCTGCTTGCAAATGATTAAGTTCGGTTTTGGATTTATTAATGTTATGCAACATTACATTGTTTAAACGTTGTGCGGTTTTGTAAGTTACAAATCCCGCCACGCGTGTACCCAAACTTCCAACAAATGGCGACTTTTTTATTTTGCGTTTTCCGTCTGTTTTAATTTCGCCGTCGGTATCTTCGTCTTGCGTATCGGCATCTTCGTTTTCCGTATCGGCATCTTCGTCGTCAGTATCGTCATCTTGTGGTTCGTCTGGTTGTTTATCTACTTGGGTTGTGTCCTTTGATTTTGTGTTTACCATATAATCGGTCAATTGCGGACCGACGTTAAAATTTCTATACAAATCGAAATATTTTTTTTTATTTCGTAAAGAAACAACTCGTTGCGTTGCCATTTATATTTAAAGGGCAATATAATTAAAGTACGGTCAGCTCATTAATGAGCTTTCAAACCTGAATGGTGACATTGCTGCAGGTGTTTGTGGTGAGAACGAGGTAGGGTAGGGTATTGGTGAAAACGCTGCGTTTGACGCAGTAGACGACGCTGGGGACGCTGCCGCTCGGTCGGCGGCAAATTGTAGCACGTTACTAAACCTGGTACCGTGACGGATGGAATGGTGACTAAATGGAGACGCGTTGCTGGCGGCGGCCGACCCGATAGATGCTGATGCCAACCCAACAGACGACACAGGGGACGCTGCCGCTCCGGCTGGAATGGCTGTTCCGGGAGCTCCGTAAAACGGAACGCCCATCGCATCCGCTCCTAAGTATTCGAATGGGGCTGCTTTTAAAACACTGGACGGAGCAAAAGGATTACCAAACACATAGGCACCCGCAAGACCTGCAGCAGCCAGCCCGTATCCAGCATATAGCGTAGCAACGGTTTTATTTGACACACCGTACGGGTTAAGAGCATGAAATGTTTGTCCTGGTTCAAATCCAAAGCCGGATTTCTCGACTGGTGCATTACTGTCAGTCATTCCTGGTTCCGCCATTTCTGCTTGTTCTTTCTCTGCAATTGCTTGCATGCGTTGGTCTTCTGTTCGCTGCTCTGTCGCGGCAATGGAGTCAAGCCTTTTTTCTGGTGATTCGTTATAAACCATATTTGGTGCAGCAATGTTTAATATAAACGGATTTTCTGGATGTGCGGCGTCGGTAAATAATAAAGGTTTGTTGCGAAGGTCTTGTTGCTCGCGGTTAAATGTTGTAATCACCGATTGGTGAAATTTAGCTTGTTTTACAAACTGTTTTTCTTTTTTGGTTGCTTGAGGGCACATTTTAAATACGGTTTCATCATCTAACAACTCTCGCATTTTACTATTAGAAAACAAAATTATTATTAAATTGTCTATTAGTAAATATGAAGACAGAGAAAATAAAATCTAAGCATTTTCAAATTACGTTGCCCAGCGGAGGACCTACCTACGAAGATACTGAACCAAATTTTTTTAAACTGCCGATATGCATGCTGTGTGTCGCACGTCCGAGGTCAGGCAAAACTTGTGCGGTGTCTCATTTATTAAAAATGTTAAAACGCAACAAATGCCTAGACCGTTGTCTTTTGGTCAGTGGCACTTTTCATAACAATGCCCATTATTTTGACGGCATTCCTTTGGATGCAGAGGAAGATGTATTGCCACCCAGCAAAGACATTCCAAAACTGGTCGAAGAGATTATGAACGACGAAGCCCAGCAATATGAAGACCATTTGGCTAAATGCAAACGCTACAAAAAATTATTAAAGATGTTAAAAAAAGATTCCCCGATGTTTAGCATTCCGGACGATTTATTATACGAATTTGAAAATTTGGAACCACCAGAATGGAAATATGAGCACAAAAAGAAACCGCAGATTACAATTGTATTCGACGATTGCGAAGGAACAGATTTAATGAAGGCAAGTTCTAAGTTAGCAAATTTGGTAATTAAGTTTCGCCATTTAGGTAAATTTAAAAGTATGCCCGGAGCGTTAGGTTGCAATATTATTTTTTGTACTCAAAATTATAAAAGCCAAAGCGGAGGTTTATTAAAAGGAATTCGCAATTGCATTTCACAAATATGTGTATGGAAAACAAAAAATGTCAAAGAGTTAGAACAAATCGCGGACGAGTGTGCAGGAGAAGTTAGTGCCGAAGAGTTTATGCATTGTTACGAGTCGAGTATTCAAGAACGACACGACTTTATGTGCATTGATTTTAATAAAAAACCACATCATCCTTCTATTTTTAGACGAAATTTTAACGAGTTTATTGTGCCTTGTTAATTTACTTCCATAGAATGCCATTTTATTACTTTGTCACTTTCTCGTAAATACTTACAATGAGTTTCCATGGAATGACCCATATCACGAGCCAACCGTTCTTCTTCCGCGACTGAATTTGCGTATTTTTTATGATAATAAGTAATAGCACTATGGCGAATATCGTTAATTGTTAAAGGAATGCCAATTGTACGGTCAAACATTTGCACAATTATTTTGGATAGTCTTCCCTCGTGGTACGGGGTTCCGTCGTCTTTTACAATTAAATACTTTGGAGGTGTGTCAAAAGTTGCGAGGTATTTTTCTGCCAACAACTTAGCTTCGGGAGTGACTTTTTTTATAATTTCCGGATAAAACTCCGCAGTTTTATGGTCTCTAATGTAAATAGTTCCAGTTGAAGTGTCATAATAGTTGTGTTGTTTTTTCGCTTTTTCTTTCATTGCCGGTGGAGGTTGGTTAATCACCACTAATTTGCCAAAATCGTCCCGTCCTGGCAAATTGCGAATATACAATTCAGATAACAACTTAGTTTGCAGGCCTTGTCGATTGTTTGGTTCTGTTGCTGCAATATGCGAATTCGCATTAATTAAACAATCAAAATCGTAATATTCCATTGTCTCGCGTTCATCCAAAATTTTTGCTGTTTTTTCTTTTGCACCCGCCGTTACGGTCTGGTCACGAATTATACTCATCGTCTCGTCTGGAATTTTTGTCGCAAACGACGTACAAAATGTTAGTACGTTTTCTGGAAACACTCGTTTTGCATTAATAAACAATTGCCGTTTAAATTGGTCCGCCGGCAGCACATTTTGACATTTTGAAATAAATCCTGATATTTTTGCCACTGTATCGGCATACCCAGGTTTGTTGTTATGATATTGTTTAATTTTTTCAATTACTGGTGCTGGAGAACGCATAAAATCATACAAGTTGTCCGAATCGTGTACTTCTTTTACCGCCTTAAAAAATTTATTAATTTTGTTATTGTAATCTGCCCACGTATTGTTGGCGTAAAATCCTTTATTGTCTTTGAGCAAAGGATTTATTTCAAACGCTTTTGTGCCTTGGCCATCACTGCCAGTACTGGTAAATCGGTTGCACATCAAATTGGCATAAAAATCTTTTATGTCGTTAATGGTCAGCATAGCAGTAGCCGTGTATTTGTTAAAATCTGCTATAGAATAGGGAGTATTGATATTAACTTCTTTTTGCACCGCCATTGCATCCGCTGTTTCTTCAGGCTCGTTTATAATGTCTTTTACAATTTCATCTACTACTTCGGCCAAATTCGTGTTTACTACCAACCCATGCGAAATTAGCGACGTTTCAATAGATTGTTTTTGTTCATCGGTCCAATTATATTTGTCGTCAAATAACGTACTGCGTTTTACACGTTTGCCGTCAGCAACTCTTTTTAGAATCCGCTGTTTGGCTATCACAATTTTGTTTTTATCGTAAGACTTGCGAGACTTTTCAGCGTTTTTAGATTTAACGTCAACGGAGGGTTGTGTAGCGGCAGACATACTTATACTATTATTAGTGTAATAATCTTTAAATGTCTTACCATTATGGTACTAGATTTAACTACATATTACTTAAAATTTTATTTTCTAGTAATATGTAATAAGAATCAACATGGGATTTAAAAAAGGAGAAAAAATTACTGACCCTGCAGTGTTGGAAAGATTGCAAAAGGCTCGTGAAAAAGCAATGGAAAAGCGAAAGGAACAAACCGAAAACAAAAAAACTTTACAATTGTCAAAAGCATTGGATGCTCACCAAGAATTAACAAACGCAAAAGAAAAGTTGGCCAAGGCTAACACAACGGAATCTTCATCACCGCCCGCCACACCTGCCGCGGAAGAACTTCCTGTGCTGAAACCTAAAAAAACCAAAAAAAAGAAACGACCTGTGCCAGTTGAATCTGACACCTCCGAGTCTGAGTCAGACGAAGAACCTCCGCCTCCACCAAAAAAGCATCACAAAACACCTAAACCGGCGGTGACGCCACCAATAGACCCTCGTCTTGCACAAAAACAAGCCAAACACAATAAATGTTATCAATCTATGTTTCCAACGTTTTAACCCTGCAATTATCGTGTCGGCATAAATTTCCAATGTAAAATATTACACACTCGTTTCCACATTACATCTTGTTCTTTTATTTTTATAACGCTTTTCATTAAAGGAAAAAACTGTTTTAATTCATTTTCGTGCAGTAATTCACAAAATTTGTAAATAATAAAATTATAATTAAAAAAATTTTTTCGTGACTGTGGGCATATTTTTTCAAACGGCGATTGTATTTGAGAAAACATTTTTATTAACTGGTCATATACATTGCTATTTATAGTAGGTGCCTTGACTCCACCTAATTGTGTTGCGATGTGCGAACAATGTTCGTAATATTTTCCTAGTTTTATTTTTTTCAATATGGATTTTACTATTTTACCGGTAATTTGGGCGTCTATACGTTGCTTTTTTATTTCCGATGCAACTTCAGTAATCACGTACTCCGGTACCACCGCAACTTGCTGTGATTGCACTTGGTTTAAAATATTTTTAAAATGATGTTCGCGTTTATAACAAAATGTGGAAGATACCACCATATTTTGTTGTTCGTCAAACGTTAAAGATGATGGTCCGTTATCAATAAACGTGGTAAGATTACCACATTTTGTACACACTTGGGTTGCGTTTTGTTCATTGACAACAAATGGTTGTTGACATCGCGTACAGAAAATATCTTCTTCTTGCTTTGTTATTGTGTGTTCGCCGTGCATTTCTTTAATGTATTTCGAGTACCATTCTTTGTTATTACAACTATTTATAGTGTTAAAAAACAAATGTAATCCATGCGTTTTCGTTGACTGCGTGGGTTTATTATGTTGATTGGTAAATAAATAATTAACTTTTAATAAGTATTTACACATTGTGTCGTTTTCTAAATTATCCAATTGCCGTTGTTGAGTGTAAATTTCGTGGTCTAAATTTAGACTCTCTTTGATATCAGTCACATCGCGTCGTTGGTCCATCAACATTTGTATTTTGTTTGATAGTTCATTCTTGATGTTTGAAATGGACGCTAATCGTTGCATTTCTTTTTGATATTCGGCATACACGGACATTTCTTATTGTTAATTCGTGCAGCTACTTTTATATTAATGTCGTCCAATCGTTTTAATGCGTATAATAGATTATCAATTGTCTTACCTTATTTAAAGTTAAAAATGTTTACTTATGTTATTATAACAAAAATGTCTTCCCACACTTTCACCGAAACCTTTTTCAATGCCGATATTTTGCGTACACTGTGCTCCGTGGACACCAACGCTTATCATGATTCGGAGTTACTGGATAGTGTTGTTCAACATCAAATTAAAAGTATTGTGCACAAAATCGGCCGAACGAATTCTCAGACGGTGTCATACTCAACAAAAGAAAAGGGTGTGGGTCGGTATTGGAGTTCATCGGTTGGCATGCAAAAGTTAGACAAAAGAGTTTTAAGATTGGCGGCGGGGGCAAATGCATATTTTGGAATTGATATTGTCAATTGTCAACCGGTGATATTAGAACAAATTTGTGCTAAAGTTGACGTTCCTACGCCGTTTTTATCGCAATACAACGCACGTCGCGATACCATTTTACAAACCACGATGACTGATTTCAACGTGACACGAAAAGACGCAAAAAAGCTATTTTTGATGATAATGATGGGAGGTTCGTTTGATTCTTGGAAAGACACGCTGGAAATAGAAAATAATCAATATGGACGCGAAGCTCGAGCGTTTGCCGCCAATTTGTCGTTAGAGTTGTGTTCTATCAAAACTCAAGCGATGGACACATTTCCATTTCCATTTGATAAATGTTTTAAAATGGCAAAAAAAAATCATCCACATAAATCGACAGGAGCCGTGTTGAGCAGTGCATTAGCGTTATTTTTACAATCAGAAGAACGACGAATTATGGATTGTGTAATTGAATTCGCCGAATGCCGTCAATTTCAACCGGCCGTACATAAATTTGACGAAGTTTTATTTTATTACAAAAAGCAAGCTAAATTTCCGTCCATGTTTGAATTAGAAGAATTTGTGCACGCTCGGTCTGGTTTGGTAGTAACGTTTACTAACGAAATGCTCGCTCCAACGCCGGAAGACCAGGTTTGGTTTGAACGTCATAAAGAATTTATTTTTAATTCGCCTCGTTCAGACCAAGTGCATTGCGACAGACTGTTGCAACAATTTGCCGGTCAATTTTACTCTAATTATGGTGTGCCTATTATGTATTTGTCGAACGAAGGCTATTGGACAGAAAATGAATCTTTAATGATGGCGGAAATATCGTCGTTTGCGGATATTATCTTTATTAATGTCACAAAGGCGGACCAAAATAAAAATTTTCAGCAATTATTTAAGCCAGCGTTTGCGTTAGCAAAAAGCCGAGCTCCGCCGTTACAAAACGCAAATTTAGCATTTTTAGCGAATCGAGGTTATTTACTATTTTCCAACGGAGTATTGGAAATGGCCTCTAAATCGTTATTACCTTTTGACCCAAAGTATTTTTTTACTTTTACTATCAACCGTGCATTTGAAGTATGCGAGGACCAAATGAAAAAACAAATTATTTCCAAAATTTTTGATAATCCTATAGCTGCAGCGGCGAAACGAGATTACGTTTTAGAGGTTCTGGCTCGAGGCGTTGCCGGAGAATTATCAGATAAAGAATTTATGATGTTAATTGGAATGTCCAATTGCGGCAAAGGAAAAATTACGACATTGGCGTTAAATGCTCTAGGACCGTTCGCTACTTCGTTTGATGCAAAAAATTTAATTGGTACACGGTCTGGATTGGAAAACGAAAAGAATAACGCTTGGATTATTAATATTTATAATCGCAGACTGGCGATTGCGAATGAAATTGAAATGGCCCCAGAACGAGTGGCCAATAACTTTGGAGGTTCTACTACGACGACCAAAAAAATGAACAGCAATACTATCAAAGTACTTGCATCAGGAGGAGATTTGATACCTATTCGCGATTTACACGTGAAGCACACGGAAAGCATAAAGGTACCAAACGTCGCAAAAATCATTATTTTGGTAAACGATTCGCCGGAAATGGATGGACAAGATGGAATCACAGAACGTGCTCGTTATGTGGCCTTCGACAGGACCAGTAGTGACAAAGTAAATACCGTAACAGCTACTCGTTTTCCCAAAGATTCGACGATTGATGATTTTGTGCAAACACCGGCAGTGCACAACGCTTTTATAAACTTGATGTGTGATTACTATGAAAATAGCTTAACTCAAGGACGTATGGATATTCCCGATTCTGTCAAACAAGAAGTTAGCATTCGCACGGGAGCCAACGACTCCGGTACAGAATGGATTTTAAACAAATACGAAGTATGCCCCGTAGATACCATCTTGAAATTTGACGGTCAGCAAACTCTGAACAAGCCTGGGTGTTATCAGTTTGACTGGGAAAAAGTCAAAGATTGGTTTGTCATTTTTGATACCATTCATCAATATTATAACAATGACGTGGCGTGCACCAGCAACCAAAATTTTAGCCGTATTTTATCGGAAATTAAACACGTCTACAAAAGCTACCGGAAAATTAATGGTAGAACTAGATTGGTGGTGGTAGGACTTAAAAAGCCAAATAGAGACAATGATTTTTTTGATTAATAAAAAAACAAAAAAAAAAAAAAAGTATTATTATTATTATTTATTTGCTACATTTTTGTTTTTTCGGAGCAGGCGGACATATTACTATTTTTGCTCCTAATACGTGTTTCCATATTTTTTCTCTCGCTATTATTGGCAAGTTGTGTGTCACTTGTAAGCACGCCAGTAACTCTTCGTTGGAATATAACGTCATCTGCACATTCCCCGGGCACACACCGTTAATTAAACCGACGACCGTTTAAACACCAACGTGGCACATTGAGAAAATAATTTTTCACCAGGGTTTGAACCGGTAACCTAACTGTAACCCTTTACGTGTCGCTTTAACCACTTTCCCAATGTGCCACTTTGATGTTATTTTTTATTTGTTTTTTTGTAAAAAAAGCCGGCAACGTAAATGACGTCATCGGAAAACGCGTCGCCTGTTGATTACTCAACAACGCGTTCATTACTCAAGAACGCGTTGATTACTCAAAAACGCGTTGATTACGCATCACGGTTGCTGACGCCATTACATCGACGATTACGCAGCACGGTACAGTATCGTAATTGACTGTACAGAACCTTTAAGTGATATTAATAGCAGTAAGGTAAATACAGGGGCTTAAAAATACCGCTTTTGTTCTAAAAATATTTTTTTATGAAAACGCGTTAATTTCTCAAAACGCGTGCGGGGTATCAATTTTTACATAAAGACTGTCAGTTTGGCGTATTCTGCCTCTTGTTTGCGACTTCTTCCTCAACTTTGTCTTGTTTGCGACTTCTTCCTCCTCTACCACGTTTTTGCACTATGGGTTCTGTGTCACCACCGTCTTCACCGTCGTCACCGCGGGAAATTTTGACAGAATCGCCGTCAACCGACGAAAGTCCTTCAACAAGAATTTCTCCGTTTAGAATTCCCAAACGAGGGGCAAAGCGTCGCTTGTCGTTTACGCCATGTCGATCAACCTCTGGTGAAGATTTACCAGGATTTGTTACGCATGAAGTTGACCTTCATGCACCCAAACAAAAGAAAGGTGCTTGGCGGCGTCGTAGTAGGCCTCTTTTTGACGACGAGGAAAACGACGAGTTTCAGTGCCCAATGTGCATGGATTGGGGTTTGTGGTATGATTTTGCTTTAGGAAAAGTAAACGTGGTTGGTGGTTCTGGTGAGGACACATACGAATCGATGAACGATTCGTCTGGCTACAGTTGGCCATGTGACGCATGCATGCAACAACCGCCACCTGAATCTGGTTCTCCGCCGTCGGACAACTCGTCAATGGATTCCTTTCTTGGACATTTTTCAGGCAACGTCGATGATGTCGTTTTGTCGGATACTGTGGAAGAATTAAAAAAAACCCATGCTGCATGCACGGAAACGGTGTCCGTCATAGCAACAGACCGCGAAAAGGAACAGGTAAAAGGCGTCGGGTCATGGCTTCGCCGTCGTTCTTCTTTTCCTCGTTGGCGGTGTTTCAAAAACGAAGACGAATTTTTGTGCATGGGTTGCAATCGATGGCGGCCATGGTTTCAGTATGCCAGAGGCCAATTGTGTGTTATTGAAGCTTCGTATTTGCGACATAATGAAGCATGGGAACAAGGCAAAATGTGGGATTGTGACGATTGTGTCGTTCAATGCAATTTGCAGGCGGATGCCATGATTAGCCAACCGAACGTTGCAAACATCGCGTTGGCGTCAGTGCAGCCTGATCCGGTTGGTTCAGACGAAAGAATTTTTAATTTGGACCCGATCGCCGCTTTAGCAGATGCAGGACCGTACGCACACGAAGGAGAGTACGAAGTTGTATTATCGGAAGGCGATTTGTTTTGGTGTCACAGCCAGAAAACTTGTACCACAATTTTGCAGTTTGCCAATCAATGTGGGCAACCAATGGCGGCAGAAGACATACCTCCTGGCTTGTTTTACAGTGACATTCCACATTGTGTAAACTCTCATTTGTTTACTGCATGCAACGGAAAAAGTTTGCTTGGGCTATTTTCGTCTTTAACCATGACAGACGCGACTGTGATAAAAAGCCGAGCAAAAAAAGTTTATCCTGTTTTTGGTGTAAAAAGTCGTCACGTATTTTTAAAAAGTTCACAACGGTTACTAAAAGGAGATTGCTTTGGCGTGATTACTGGAGAACTGAAGGAAATTAACGTATTAGAACAATTACCGGATGGATTTGGGCAATGGCCGACTTTTATAGCTGGTAACCCCACCAGTCGCCACGCATACCAAGTAATTAAAACTCACCAAACAACAAAAGGAGGCGTTGTTTGGTTTGGATTATTTAACCAACATTTGGGCAATAAGTTTCGTTATTTAAGCCATTCAGAATCGCCCAACTGTCAAGTGGTGGTCATGCGTGTCATGCGACGTTATTCTGGGCCGTTCTACGAATTTGTGGTTCGTCCACTGACAAGTATTTGTGCTCATACGCGATTAAGCATTGACAAGACGGTGCGGTATTTACCGCTCGGTTTTTTTAAAAACCAAATATATTCCACGGAACGTTTAGTTCCTACTTGTACCTTAGACCCTGCCGAAATTGGCTAGATGTTAGATGATAGCTGAGATTGATTGTGGAGCGTACGATGAGATTTTGGTAAATTAAATTTAAATCGTACGGTAACCCTCGGAGCGGTTGTCGGGTTGTCCAAGAAAACAAACTTCC
>Ga0181419_1000280_pt1 | contig 17685 bp, 26 predicted proteins | sample 42SPOviralmetaG_FD_130144 | JGI IMG/M metagenome (GOLD analysis project Ga0181419, IMG submission 130144) | Marine viral communities from the oligotrophic San Pedro Time Series (SPOT) site, San Pedro Channel, CA, USA - 42 SPOT_SRF_2013-04-24 | ecosystem: Environmental > Aquatic > Marine > Strait...
CACACGGACTAACTGGTTTCCGTTGTCGTACATTCGGTGACTTTGTTGATGCTGCTAATAACATTGACCAGATATCTCCTGCAGTGTGTCGCACTTTTGGTGAGCAGTTTGCACTGGAGAATGTCGCTCCTAAGTATGAAAAGTATTTCCAGGATGTTCTCAATGTATATACTGGAAAGGGATGGTATGAGTTAAATGAATGATCTAATACAAGTAATGGATTGTATCACTTTAGGTGAAATTGATATAATCAAAGATTATATTCAAGATGAATGGTGGGAACCCACTACTATCTTTGGGATGTCTGGTTGTGAAGTTAATAAAGATATCAGATCTAATGATAGAATAACCCTTCATGATACTAGTATTGCTGCTGAGATTATGCACGCTGGTATGAATAATGCACTTCTAAAATATAGAGATCAACTTTATAATGTTGATCCATACTTCACTCACTATCCAGTTCCAGGATCATATAGAACTAATTGCCATAGGGAAAGTATTCAACTCCTTAGATATAAAGAAGGACAACACTACAACTGGCATCACGATACGGCATCAGACCGTAAAGTAAATGAGTATCACAGAACAATCTCTATTGTGTTATACTTATCTGATGACTTTGAGGGTGGAAGAACAGTATTCCCCCACAGAGCATACAAACCAAAAGCAGGACAGGCACTAATATTTCCCTCTAACTGGTGTTTCCCTCATAGGAGTGAACCCGTCACGAAGGGTGAGAAGTTAGCATCTGTTACCTGGTATTATTCACATTATAACTATGACTGAGAACAAAACTCACAGTTTTTTCAATTTACCATCTAATAATGATGGTAAACACTTGTGGACATTTGAAACGTGGTATGATAGATACATCTATGACTACGAGGATCCATTATTTCGTCGGGGGGTAAATTATGAACAGTATGAAATGGAAACTTCTAAAGATAGATTAGTTCAAATAGGTTCACTATTTGATAAATTTATGTCCTCTCCTAACAGTTTGTATTTCTGTGAGAAAAGACAAGAACGGTATGCAATTGGATCAAGAAGCAGAATATATAAAAACTTTGAGGAATTGATAGAGGGGATACCTCGTTATAGAGAAAAGTATGAAAAACTATTCTTGTACGATGTCTCGATTATTTCTGAAACTAATGAGTACAAAATTAAATTTGCTGGTTTCCCCACTCCATGGGATCTTAGAAATGGTGGACACTAATTATGACTGAGAACAAAACTACACCTGAAACAGTAGAAGAAGCAACTCACGCTGCCTTCACTGGGAAGATGAACATGATCAAGTGTGCAGAACACTGTGGTATGACATATAAACAGTTCAAACTTACTTTCCGTGAGTATCTAAAATACCACCCAATGGACGAAAATTATCTTATCTAAATATATGTAAGCAAGTATATGATGGTACGGAAAATTGCCCCTTAATAAGTTAGAGAATTTCATTAAGAATACGGATGGACGTACTCTGTATGTTAATCCAAACGACCTTAATGCTACTGATAGTATTACAAACCAAGGCACTTCCCTTACAGAACCCTTCCGAACTATTCAGAGGGCGTTAATTGAGAGTGCGCGTTTCTCATATGTACGTGGTGATGATAATGATCTAATCGAGAGAACCACCATCATGGTGTATCCCGGTGATCACCCTATTGATAACCGACCCGGTTTTGGTATTAAGAAAGTAGGCAATAGTCCAGTAGCAGTAACTCCTTCAGGTGAGTTGGTTGATCCGTTCCAAGCATTCAACCTCACTGATGATAGTAACTTTGATATTGAGTCTAGTAATAACGTTCTTTACAGATTTAATAGTATCTATGGTGGTGTTGTTGTACCCCGTGGTACTTCTATCGTAGGTATGGATCTACGTAAGACTAAGATCCGCCCACTATATGTTCCAAACCCAACAGATCCATCAACTAAAGATTCTGCAATTTTCCGTGTTACTGGTACCTGCTATTTCTGGCAGTTTACTATTTTTGATGGTGATGAGAACAGTGTAGTATTCACTGACCCAAGAGACTATTCCCAGAATAACCAGTCTAGACCTACGTTTTCACACCACAAACTAACAGCATTCGAATATGCTGATGGTGTTAATGCAGCAACAGCAGAGGGTTTTGAACTCACTGACCTTGCTATGTTCTATAGTAAGTTATCTAACGCATATAATGAAGCTTCTGGTCGTCCTATTGATGAGAAGTATCCAGCAGATCCTGGTGGTTTTGCTCCACAGAGACCAGAATTTGAGATCGTTGGTGCTTTCGCAACTGACCCAATCAACATCGTTAGAATAGTCTCTGGTGACGGTTTTGTCCCAGATGCTGTTGTCACAGTGGACACACAAATTCCACATGAACTCAATACTGGAACACCAATTAAGATACGTGGTGTTGCTATTAGTGATTATAATATCTCCACGAAGGTATCCGCAGTTCTCAGTCCTAGTAGGTTTACGTATAACCTATCTTTTGTGAGACCAAACCTACCAGCAGAACCCTCAGTATCCTCTGCAACTGTAACTGTTGAGACTGATACTGTTACCGGTGCATCTCCCTACATTTTTAACGTATCGATGAGATCCGTTTGGGGAATCAATGGTATGCACGCCGACGGGGCTAAAGCAACTGGATTCCGTTCAATGGTCGTTGCTCAGTTCACCGCGATCTCCCTTCAAAAGGATGATAGATCCTTCGTTACCTATAACAAACAGGCACGTAGATATGATGGAATTAATGTCAATAAAACTGTAAGAGGTGCTGAACTATCTGCACAATCTTCTTCCACCAATTCATCAACGGTATACCATCTAGATCCTGATGCTATCTATCGTCCAGGTTGGGGCACAACTCACATTAAGATGAGTAATGATGCAGTTATCCAGATTGTATCTGTGTTCGCTATTGGTTTCAACCAACACTTTGCTTCTATTGGAGGAGCAGACGCTTCAATTACTAACTCCAACTCCAACTTTGGTCAGTTTGCACTAAAGGCGGATGGATTCAAGAATGATGCTTTCCTAAAAGATGACAAAGGTTTCCTAACTTCTTTCATCTCTCCTAAGAGTGCATATAACCCAGAAACTGATGAAGTTGATGTTGTTGACTGGATTAACATTGATTTCAATAAAACTCGTAGTATTGCCTTTGCAAACCAACTATATCTAGCTGGTTATACTAACGCAGAAGATAAGCCACCTGTTATTAACCAAGGTTTCCGAATTGGTTCTAACTACAATGAGAGACTTATTCAGAGAACTACAGCTGGTGGTGGTTCAGATGTAACATCATCATTAATAATGTGTAATAACATTCTTGGTCCTGGTAACAACCAAGCAGTTGGCGATGATGTAGCTAGAAAGGTATATCAAGTTCTTGCAGGTCCAATCAATAATACCATATCAATTGGTGTTCATGGTCTACTTAATGGTGAGAGTATTAGAGTATTCTCTGCTACTGGTGACCTACCTGAGAACCTAGAAAGAGGTGTTCTATACTACGCAAATGTAGTTGATGGTGAGAATATTCGTATCTCCACCTCAGAATCTAATGCACTAAATGATATCTTCCTCAACATCTATGGTGGTGTTCAGCTTCGTGTTGAGTCTAGAGTTAATGATAAGGAAGCAGGGGAACGTGGACACCCAGTTCAGTATGACTACACCAATCAGAACTGGTTTGTTCATACTAATGCCAATAGTGCTATCTATCAGTATATTGTAAATAACCCTACATCCGCTGATGGTATTGACTTTGTAAGTATATTCAAAAGACTTAGTGACAATAGAGCACTAGATGATAAACTATATCGTCTTAGATTTGTTATTCCTAAGGAGTCTAGGAATGCAAAACCACCAACCCCCGGTTATGTTCTACAATCATCAGGAACAACAGGTCCTAGAAATAATGATGACTTTATCTTAGAAGATATTGGAATTAATGATTATGAATATAGAAGAAACCCACGTTTCATCGTAAGTTGTAACGTTATAGGTAACGAAGTTGAGGTTCGTAGTGAAATCCCACACAACATGAGTGTAGGAGATAAGGTTAATATTTTAAATGTTACTAGTACAAACAACACTGGTGGTAGCCAAGTTAAAGGTTATAACGGAGAGTTTCTAGTTACTAGAATTATTAATGCTCGTCAGTTTAGATACGATATTGTTGATGTTAATGGTTTTGGTAGAAATCCTGGCAACTTCACTAACAATATTAATGACAGGAATGTTCTCTTACCTAGATTCCAGAGAAAAGACGTTCAGTCTAATATCTTCGTATATCGTGTTGAAGTTATTACTGAGTTCTTGGAAGGTGAGAGGGATGGTATTTACCACCTATTCCTACTCAATGGTTCCAATCCAGTAACAGAGACATTCACTGATAGTAGCTACAACCAACCTGTAGAAGATCTATATCCACAATTCGATCCAGATAACCTCATCCAGAACCCTCCAGCAACAACAACGTTTGCTAAGAGAGCACCTTTAGGTGATGTTACTATTGATGAACAACAGAACTCTGTAACTAAAGAGACCGTAGATAAACTCTTCAAGGTACTCAATGTTGGTATTATTGAGAGCACTTCTGACAGTATTCCTCTTGGTGATGGTTCTAAGACTACTACATTAACTTTTGAGAGGGAGCATGAGTTTAACTCAGTATACAGTTACACCACACTAACTGGTGGTTCTGGATATACTGATGGTACTTTCTATGATGTAAAACTACTTAGTGAGTTTGGTACAGTCTGGAGAGGTGCTTCTGCTACTGTAACTATTACTTCTGGTACAGTTACTTCAGTTATTATCACTGATCCTGGTTCAGGTTATTCTGCAGGAGAAACACTATTTGTTGATGGAGCTACAATTGGTGGAGGAACCAACGCTAGTGTTGTTATCTCCGAATCAGATTTGGAGGATAACAAGCATAGTGTTCTACAGATTTCTGGTGGTGGTTTATACAACCCAGATTCCTATGTGGTGATGACTAGTATTGACGACCAACTTTCAGTTGGAGTTGCTAGAACTTCTGGGAGTCCCTCCATCGTTCCTGGTATGTACGCATATCCAGCAGATAGTGGAACACCTATCAGTTCATCTTCATATGATGCTAATACAGGTATAACGACAATAGTATCCACAGATAGTGCTGGTTTTGGTCTCCAGAGAGGTAACACTTTCGTTGTATTCAGTGATGGTAACTTTACTTATCTTGGTAAGTTCTTTGTATCTAATGTTCCAACACCAGATACTTTAGAGTTCTACACTTACAGAGATCTTGGAACTATATCCATAGCAGGTAAGACTGGTTTAGATATCAATGATGCTAATACTGGTGCTCTAGGTGAGAATGTGGGTGTGAGAGCTACACCACTATATGATAATGGTGTATTCTACTTAGAAACTTCTTCTGGTACTGATAGTGAACTAACAGTTAGAGCTGAAGATGGTGGCGTATCTGGTAAGGTAGATTCCAAGATGTATTTGGGAAGATACCTCCAAATGGGCTCTGAGATTGTTAGAGTTGCTAGTACGACTTTTGACGGGGCTAATAACAACATTGTAACGGTTATCCGTGGTGCTCTTGGTACAGTTGTTACTAATCACCCAACTAACACCAAGTTGAAGGCAATTAGACCCTCAGCACTAGAACTTAGAAGACCTTCTATTCTACGTGCTTCTGGTCACACCTTTGAATATCTTGGTTATGGTCCTGGTAACTACTCCACTTCACTTCCACAACTACAGGTTAAACAACTCCCAGACGATGAAACATACCTAGTACAGGCACAGGAACTATCCTGTGGTCAGGTTGTTTATACTGGTATGAGTGATAATGGTGACTTCTATATTGGTAACACCAAGTATTCCGCAACCTCAGGAACACAATCAACCTTTGATGTTCCCATCCCAACTGTTGCTGGTCAGCCCGGTAGTTCTAATAATGTTGTATTTGATGAAGTTATCATCAACCGTCGTTTATTCGTTGCTGGTGGTGAGACTAATGAAATTCAGTCACAGTTTGATGGTCCTGTTAAGTTCACCCAGTCTGTTACTATACAGAACAATGTATTCATAACTGGAACAGCTCAACTTGGTAAGATTATCGTCACTAATGATGAGAACGCAACCAGTTCTGCTAATGGTGGAGCACTAACTATTAGAGGTGGTGCCGCTATTGCTAAAGATTTCTATGTTGGTGGTAACGCAACCTTTGACAATGATATAACTGTTGACGGAGCTGCATCTGTTGGTGAAAGTCTATCAGTTACTGACAACTTAACTGTTGGTGATGACCTAACAGTTGATGGTAATATATTCACCAACGCATATCAAATACAATCTCCAAACTCAACATTAGAACTTGGTACCAATCAAGGAACGGGAGAAATTTCTGTTGGTGGTTCTAGTTCTTCTAACCGAGTCAAGTTTAACACCACTAAGAAAGCTACGGGTGATGGTGGAGATGCTGTTGTATCTGCCGATGCCGGTGTTGTTATGGAGGGTGGATTAGTTGTTCGTGATGTTATTATCGCGAAAGAATTTAGAGGAGCTGGAACTGGCGGTGGTCCTGGTACTATTCTAATGTGGGGTGGTCCTACTAACTCCCTCCCTGACAGATATCTACTTTGCAACGGAGCTACTCTCAATAAAAACACATATGATAAACTATTCGATGCCATAGGTTACATCCATGGTGGTAGTGGTAATAGTTTTAAAATCCCAGATTTGAGAAATAGGTTTATTGTTGGTAGTGGTAGTAGCTATAACGTTGCTGCTACCGGTGGTGCCACTAACGTGGCACTAACAGCACCACAGATGCCACAACATAACCACCCAATCAGTGGAGCAAACGCCCCACACGGTCACGGTGTTAGTTTTAACAGTGGAGGGGCAAACGCTCCACACGGTCACCCAGGTAGCACAGGTGGTGGTGGTAATCATAACCACCCAAGTGGAAGTGCAGGTAGTGCTGGTAATCATAACCACCCATCAGGAAGCACCGCTCCCGTTGGTGGTCACATTCATACTATAGCACCAAGCAACACACCGATATATAAACCACCAGGAACTCCTGGTTGGACTCGTGGCACAGTTGGTGGAGTTGGAGTCGTTACTACTAACATGACTCCCGATACCATGACATTTGGTTTCCGTCAAGCACCTAAGAATCCTACTCCTGTTCCTACCTCCAGTGCTGGTGGACACTCTCACAATGTGTCTGTAAACTCTACCAGTTCAGCTCACACACACCCAGCTGCTGTGAACTCTACTAGTTCAGCACATAACCACCCAGTTACTGTTAGTGGAGCAAATGCACCCCATAGTCACTCAATTAATGGCAATACTGGTGGAGCAAACGCACCACATAACCATCCACTAGGTAACGCTGGTGGCAATGGAGCACACGAAAACCGTCCTCCATATTATTCTCTCTGTTATATTATCCAGGTGGGGTGATAGTATAAATATCTAAAAGGCACTATAACCATTTTATAGATAATGGCGAATTATAATAAGGCATTCAACTTTAGAGGTGGATTCCAAGTAGACGAAGACACCTTTTTAGTTAGAGGTAGAAACGTTGGTATCGGATCTTCAGTCCCATCTGAAAGGTTAGATGTCGATGGTATTATTAAGACTCGCGGTTTAATCGTAGATTCCACTGATGTTGTTGCTATTACTACAGCATATGTTGGGGTTATAAGTGCCAAAACAGTTAAGTCTGGTATATTCACCGGAACTCCTGAGAATAGTGGTTTAGCCACTTATTATGGTGATGGTAGATACCTATTGGGTCTACCTACATCACAGTGGGTAGATGTTGATGTGGGTCTAGGTTACACTAGTATCTACGCAGCTGGAAATGTTGGTGTTGATACTATTGATCCTCGTTATAAGTTCCAAGTCGGTGGAGTGCCATTCAAGACCAAGACTGGACCCTTTGTAGGAGCGCAGGATGGTGTAGGTATTGAAGATGGTGATATTTATTTCTCTGGTATTGTTTCTGCCAGATATAAACCAGATGCAGAGAAACAGGGTTTTGTTGGGTATGCTTCATTCCTGAATACTCTAAACGCATCTGAACTTACTACGGGTGATATTCCTTCATATGCTTATGGTGATCTTATTATCACCGAGGAAATAATAGCACCCAAACTAACAGGTATTGCTTCCACTGCTATCGGTGTTACAACTGATGCTCAGTTATCATTCGACACAGCAGTGGCAAATGATATTACAGCAAACAATAGCCTCAGTGTAGGTAATACTGCCACTATAGGTGGTGATGTTGTTGTTGGTGGTGGTCTTACGGTAGGTAATAAAGTTAAGGCAGCCGGTGGATTTATAAGTACAGAAGGATATCTTCAGATTGGTGTTGATGAGGATGTTTCTACTAGAGGTGATATTGAGGTAATAAAGGATACAGAGGATGCAAAAGTCTATGCAGTCTCTGCTTCTGGTGATGCAGAAGTTCTCGTAGGTAAACAGAGACCCGGTGGAAGTAATCGTCAGTTTGGTGGTATAAGAGCTGGATTAGTTCCTAGTGATCCACTATCTGGGGAAGGAGATCTAGACTTAGTTAACTATGATGTAGGCAACCTAAACTACTATCTACACAGTGGATCTGGTGGTCAAGGTGCAACCGAAGGTTCTTTCCGTTGGTTATATGGACAAAGAGATGTTGTCCTTATGGATCTAGACAGGGATGGTGTTTTAACACTACCACCAAATACATTAGTCGCTGGACCTCTATTCAGTGTTGGTGGTGAAACGGAACTATTAGGTGATGTTACTATTGGGGATGATAGTAATCTTAATGTCACTGGTATTGCTTCATTCTTTGGTGATGTATATGTCTCTGGAAATATAACTCTCAGTGAACTATCAATTGCTGGAGTTGTTACCTTCACTGCTGTTGATACTGATAGACTATTAGTGGCTACAGATCCAACATCAGGTGGTGGCGGTACTTTAATAGAAGAAAATTATGCACATATTGCAGGTATAGTTACAGTATCAGTTATAACTAACAAAATGACTGTTGAGGGTTCAGTTGATGCTATTGGTGTCAATTGTACCGAAGTTGATGTGAGTAGATTAACAATCAATGAAAGTATCTCTGGTCCTGGTAGTTTTAATGTAACTAGTGGAGGAGTAATTAGTGGATTTAGTGTCAATATTACTAGTGATAGTACCTTTGGTGGTGTAGTAGGATTTAATGATCTAACAGCAAACAATATCACAGCACCTTCCGCAGTTATTGATTCATTAGAAACTGATCTGATACAATCAAGAGAGATACTAGTGGATAACTTAGGTGTATCCACTTCATTCACTGCGTCGAGTGTACAAATAAATGATATAAACTGTGCAAATTTGGTTTCTTCTGCTGGAACTTTCACTGCCCTTAATGTTCAAGCTCTAAACGCTGAAACTATAGTGGGTGTTGGTACTACCGCTACAACTAAATTGTTTACCACAATTGATGGTGTTAATAGTGGTATCATTCAAGGAATGCAGTCCATTCAGTCCTTTGGTCCTGTTTTTTCTGATACAGGTAGATATTCATCATATAATGGTGGACAGTTTATGATTGAATATCAAGTGGGAGTCGCGACTCTCGGTATTGTTTCTTCGATCATACTCAATATATTTAATCCTGCTGGTGATTTTGTTGGTGAAACTATTTTGCCATTGGCGTCTAACCCATAAGGGGGTTGACAAACCCAAGAGGGTGGTGTATAATAACAGAGTAGTCAAACAGAGGGGTTAGGTTTTAGTGGGTTTCCTAAGGTCTCTGTTTGCTACTGCCTTGGTGGGTATTGTTGGTGTGGTGTCTCCCACCGAGGTAAGTGCGGGCGATAATATATCTCCAGTCGTAGAGGGTATGTGTATAAAGTACACACCCTTTGGTGATTTGCCCTGTAAGATTAGAGTAGGTGATAGTGAAGAAATAGTATATATTACAGATGGTTATAATACTGTGATATATGATAAGCACCCATTCATACCATATGCGTGGACAATGTATGTGAATGATCAAAGAATATCAAATATGTTATGTTCCCTAGATAAACATAACTTCTCTTGTTTCACTTCAATCAAATTCGTTCCTAATTATGAAAACTAAAGCATTGATGATTTCTGGTTTGGTGATGGCGGGAGTAACCGCATCACCACTTATGGCATATGGTCAGTCATACTATCCACAACCTCCCGTTATTATCCAACAACCAGCACCTGTTATTATTCAACAACCCAGACCAAGCACATTAGAAACTGTTTTAGGTATTGCAGTTATTGGTGCAGGTTTATATTGGAACAGTCCTGCTTATCAGAACGACTATAACCATGGATACAACGGAAATAGATACAATGGAAATAGATACCATGATGATGGTAGAAGATATGTTATTTGCACTGATCATGGTCGGAGGTACTACTGCTGATGGATTTTGTAGCATTCCTGATTGATAGGGAAAACGCTCTGTCACTAATACAATCACTTCACGAATCTGCTGACAAGTGTGGTAAAGATGGAAGACGAATTATGGAAGCAAACTATACCAAACTAGCAGACTTCATGACTGAACAATATCAAGTATCAGAGAGTATTCATAGGAATAGAAAAAGAAACGGTGGAGATTATATCGGATAATGGAAAGGAATCTAACTAATAAGATAATAGTATTAGATAACGTTCTATCTGAGAGTGAGTGTAATAACATATTGACTCACTATGAACCAACTCATGAGTGGAGTGGAACATATCCTATGAATATTGATAAATCAAATAATAGGATTATGAAATATATGAATAGGATAAGAGAACAAGTTAGTAAACATGTTAGTTATAATCTTGAGATTGACTGGTGTGAAATAGTTAAATGGCCAGTTGATACATTCAAAAGACCACACTTTGATACTGCCTCAGATAAAACTATATTCACTTCAATAACTTATCTCAATCAATCTTATATTGGTGGAAATACTTATATCGTTGATGATATGGTATTCCATCCAAAGACTGGAAGAACTATATGTTTTGATGGGCAGTTCTATGAACATGGTGTTGTTCGTGTGGATAAAGATACCAGGTATACCATAGCTATTTGGTATAAATGTGGTTAGATATATACTAAGTATGGGATATTTCAGTGGCAAAGACTAGTCAAGTCAGGGGTGACTACATCTCCAAACTAATCAAACAGAATGACTGTAAAATAGGTTATGAGATTGGTGTATCTAATGGTTTTACTTTTGGGAAGATTCTAAAGAACTGTCCTGATATTGAGTGGCATGGTGTAGATCCTTGGGTAGTATGTGAGGAGTATGATAAACGACCAAATGGTAAAGGTAGGTGGAATCATGAAGCAAACTACGAAAAAGTTAAGAAGATAGTTAAGAAGTATCCAAATCGTGCATATACCCATCGTATGACCTCTGTAGAGGCTGCAAAGGAGGTAGAGGATAGAAGTATTGATATTATCTTTATAGACGGTCTACATACCTACGAGGGGGTGAAGGAAGACCTAGAAGCTTGGGTACCAAAGATTAAAATAGGTGGTGTAATCTCTGGACACGACTATAGAGGTATGAAGAGACATGAGGGTGTAACTATAAGAGTTAATGAAGTATTCGGTGAGAAAAACATTACTACTGGTCCTGATGTGACTTGGTGGCTATACAAAACGGAGGAACATGATGAGTGAGGGTTATGTTGTTATTGCACTTGGTGAGAAGTATATTCAACTTGCCAAGAACTTTGAGGATACACTAAGACAAAACGGTGATAATCGTCCTGTTCATGTTGTTACACAAGACATGATTGATAGGGACAACGATAAGTATAGGGACTGTGATGTTCCCAACGAAAGGTTTAACTGTTATCCAAAACTCCACTTCAATGAGTTTGCGGTATTTGATCACAATATCTTAATCGATGCTGATGTATTGTGTATCGGTGATACGCAACATGTGTGGGATATGTGTAAAGAACAAGATCAGTTTATCTTACATCGTGGATGGGGCAGTGTAACAGGTTGGAACCGCAACCTACAAAGTAAAGTATCTGAGGTACATGGGTTTACACCTCCACGGATACATGGAGCCTTTGTTTATCTACGAACCAGTGAAATAAACGATGATTTCTTTCACTGGATACAGAATGAGGCTTGGTTCGAGTATACTAAGTGGTGTACTGAAGATGTTAAGTCCAGACATCATCGTTTGAGTAGATCAGATCAGGTTATTTACGCCCTAGGTTATGGTAAGTTTGGTTTGTTGCCTTGTGAGTTGATGGAAACACCCATTATGACCCACATACTAACAGCCAACCACGCTAACCCACCACACGATAGGATAAATTTCAAGAATCTTACTGGTCCCAAACTAGACAACCCAGTGGCATTTGCCCATATCGAACAACTATTTCAGGAGAGCACCCCAGAAAGTTTCCTAAGGTGACAGTTTACGAACTGGCACACGCTTCCACACAACGCCCCCTTGATGTCTTATAATACAGAGGTGATCAAAGGAACCATCGCCCAATGAACAAAACACATGACATCCATCCAGCAGTGATAGTTTCCTTTATTTTAGTCCTAGGACTTACTATTGGTACTGCTGCATCAATGGACAAGTTTAATTTCAGGATGACCTTAGATACTACCGATCTCCAACTGGAGGATCTAGTACCTGGTCGTTCAGATCAGCTACAACCCCGGAGTTGAATCCAAACTAACTATGACAGAACAACAATTCGTGCGGTCATCCTTTTCTAAGGGTGTTACAAAGTTAGCACTCTCCATTCTTCAAACCGCTAAGCAACCTGACAAAGCACTGCAACACGGCAAATACTTTGGAGTCTCAGGGACCACTAAGCTGAGTGAAGAGTGCATAGAAAGAATTATAGACACTCCAAATGTTCAGAGCCTACTTGCCGACCGACCATCTTTAGAATGGCCAAGTCTTGAGCAAATGGCTACGATGCCTGAAGGGAGTCTCGGATGGTGCGTACAAAGGCGAATGGAGGAACTAAAACTCCCCTTCTTGGTGCAGGATTCTCAGATACCAGAAACTTTAACTGACTTGGAATACGGGCTCATCAGAGGAGCTCGTCTGCACGAGATTCACCACACAGTTCTCGGTCTGCCTATCACTGTTGCAGGTGAAGCTGCCGCCACGGCATTCTATGCGAGTACTAACTCGATGCCTTCAGACATTGGAATTCTGTCTTCATGGATGTTGCGTGGTGCCTACGCACCAGATGAGCGTCGGTTGATCTGGGACGCAATCGGTTTTGGCATTGCAGTTGGTCAGATAGTGCCTGAGCTCTTCTCTCCTCGTTGGGAAGAAGGCTGGGAAAGACCACTCACCGACTGGCACAAGGAACTGGGTCTCACTGATCTGCTGAAAGAATCTCCGTTAAAGGATGACTTTATGTCTACTTATGGCATAAGTATCTAACGCCCAATTTCTAAACCGGCACATAGGGCTTGGCAACCCTCCCAAAAGGTGCTATACTACACAAGTAACCAAAGGAATTCATTTATGAAACCAGCAGAAATTCTCTACGAAATGCAAGCTATTCGTAAAGTCTGGCATAATAATAATTTCGCCATCAGTCCTGAACTAAATCGTCGCTATTGTGAACTTCTTAAACTCCGCCGTGAACGAGTTTCTCAATTCTATAAAGAGGGAAGGGTCGCTACAGGATCACAAACCCCCGACCTCAAAGCCAGAGAAGCAGCCAGACAAGCAGAGGTTGGTTGAACCTATGGAGGAACTTCTAGACACTTTCTACACAACTCCATATGGTGATTTTGCCATTAGAAACACCCGTTTCGGTATTCATACCTCATATGATCGAGATGGTAATGATTTGGTGACAGGTCTAGAGTGGATTGATGTTTTCAAAACCACACCCTGCCACCTACAATGGGCAAAAGAGGGTTATAATCCTCCTGAGGGTGTAGAACAAACAACCTATGATTCTGTTGTATCGGGTAAACTCTAATGGAAAATAGAAAGGAACAACTCTACACCATCATGTATGATGCTATCAGTGAGTTAACTGAACATGAATCAGCTGAGGATATCTTTGACAATATCGTAGAGTATTTTGCTCTACGAGTTGAAGAGGCTCGAACTGATGTTGATACTTATACGGATATGTTAAATGTATTCCGTAAAGACAACCCAGTGAAAGATGTGCCTGATGCTGACCCATACTCCCGCCCAGTTAGACCCGATTGGGATAAGGCATTTGGTGGTTTAGATGACATTAATAAAACATATATGCCATCAAACCAACATATTTGGGAGGAGTTTCTTAAGAATATTAAATTTACTGATAACCAAGATACTAAATAAACACTATCAGGAGAAAAGAGATGACTACTGACCCCAACGATAAGTACGCTAAGTTTAAAGTACCGTTCAGCACTAATGAACATCATGAGGAGGACGAATGGGATCCTACGACTGAAGGTAAGATCTCTGATTGGCACAACCGCCACCAAGATAAGGTCTTAGATGAGTTCTGTGACACCCATCCAGGGGCACCACAGTGTAAAGTGTTTGACGATTGACGAAGTGGCACAAGACCACTTGACATTACTAGGCTATTAGGTTACAGTACATTTGTTCAAGAGGTTTCTCATGACTACCGTTGTTGATTCAGAGGTTATCTTTGCTGATGCTTTCAGTGAAGATGGTATAGACTATGGAACTGGTTACTATGTGACAAAGTTCTATAGTAATGGGATGACCGACTTATTCGGACCATACAACTTCGAGGAAGATGCTCGGAACCTTGCTACTGTTTATTGATTTCTCTTTATTATGACTTTTGACACCTACGAAGACGACAGCATTTTCACTACACTCGGAATTGCCGAAGAGTGGGAAGATGAAGTGGAAAACCCTTACACTACAGAGGACACTAAAACACTAAAAGAATATGGCTATTGATTTCTCATTCATTCTAGGTATAGTTTTCATTTGGTTGGGACTAAATATCCGTATAGTGAGAGAGGTTGAATAGTGAATTTTAGGGTCACAGTTAGAACACACACCGGGGCAGTTCGAGTTGTCGAGGTGAGCAACATGCCGAACGAGGAGGCAGCCAGAGCGGAAGCTGTTGGTATGACTTTCGGTAGAGTTTTGCAGGTTGAGTGTTTAGATGAGATCCCAGAACAATCCAAACCTAAGAAGAAAAGGGGTCCAGTTCAAGAGATTGAGAGACAACTTAGACCAGGTGAAACTGAAACTATTGTAACAGGTTATGATAGTAACCCGTTAGCAGTGTTTTTCACTTTAGATATTCTTTAGGGGTTGACATACCTCTTTTTTTATGCTATACTTAAACCAATCGCAGGAGACCAATGGAAGAAAACATGTCGATTTCGACAGATCTTCTAACCAGTATAAACGATGCTATGTACGTTTCAGCTAACAACGCCGCTACGTATATGCACAATGGTAGAGGTGCTGACGCTATGTGTATTCTAAATGAATGGACTACAGTAGATGGTGAATGTGTGCTCACCAATTTTATAAAGGGTGAGGTAAGTGAAAGTGAAGAAACTTTCACCTTTATTAATATGAGAGATGAAATTTGGGGAGAGTTTATGATAATGGATGATGATTAATAAACTATATACTAAAGACATTTATTCAGGTAAAATGAACCTTACTGAACAGCAGAAGATTCAACTTTCACAGTTGATCCATGAGTCATTCTCCACATTTTTTGAGGAGGAGTTGAAGTATCAAGTAGAAACTCTAAAAGATAATGATAAGTTAAATTGGACTTATACAATCACACCAAGAGACTCAGGGGATATCTATGATAAAGTTCAGGAGTTAGTCACACTGGAAAGGCGTGTGACAGTTGAATAAGTGACACACTGGGGGTTGGCAAACCCCCTTTTTACTGCTATACTATATTCACACAAGAAAACCACTAACCAATATGGCTCGTCACTCTGAAGTTCTCATTCAAGGTAACGATGTTCCCGGTCTTCGTATGATCGTAACCGTTCCAGTTGATCACACCTGGGCATCAGAAACCGCTCGCAGTATCTATGGTTTTGGTGGCAACACCCAATATATCTGGCGCAAGTCTTGGGAGACTAACCAACCCGATCCTAGCACTGCCGTTTCGGTTTCTAGTGGTAGTGGGATTGCTCCAGCTGTGGGTATTTTATTCCTTATTATCTTTGGTATGGTTGTCGGTGGTGGTAGTGATACAACACCAACTGAGACCCCCCAATACGCCCCTCAGGAGAGAGTTCAGACCTATGTTCCTCCTACTCCAACCCCTAGTTACGCTAACCCCTCTGGTCCTTGTGTAACCGATAACTTTGAACCTTGCTGATATGATTGATTTTCGTCCCCCACACCACACCACTACTAAAGAAGAGTGGGAGTTTATTTTCCAGACACAGATGTATAATTGTGCCAAACTAAAGAACACAGAACTCCAACGATTTGTGTGTGTAGATAGTATGGGCAACAAAACTACCAAATACGTTATAGAATACAATGACTGAACCCCAAATCTTAGACTATACCGAAGAAGTAAGTGTCACACTAACTCGCTCAGATTGGAACTGGTTTGTTACACTGATGTCAGACTCCGTTAATAAGATGGAGGCTGCAGTTTCTGCACAAGGTATGGATGCTGAGTCCTTCCTTTCTATTGATGTTCTTCGCACTATTCGTAATGAAATCGCAACTCAAAGTGGCCTCACTCAATACATTGATTGAGATGCCAGTAGTGGCACCTAAAGGGTATCACTATGAGGCAGTAGAACACAAACAAAACGTAGTGGCTATTTGGCTATGTGGTGGTCCAACATATCTCTACAAAATGGGAGAAACTGCCAGAACTATCCACTCCTTCTATAACATCAAGAAGAAGATTTGGTATTCACCTATCAATTGTAAGAAGGTAGGTAAGGAAGTATCACCCGACCAAATCAGACCATATTCATCCATGCCAATAAACTACAACCCCCTGGAGATGCTACTATATGGCTAAATATATGTTATAATATCATAACATATAACAAGCCTATGAAGTCTAAGGACCAGTATAAAGAAGAGTTTCAGTTTACATTAAACACGTCTGATGATAAGATCGCCGAGAAGAACATTCTTCACGATTTTGCCAGAGAAGTTTCTATTATCGATGCCTTCCTACAAGGTGGAAAGGTATCACTAAAGGAAGCAAAACAACGTGTGAAAGATGTATACAAGGTTTGGAAGAACTCCCTCAAAAACAACAACAATAGGATGTAATGGAACCTTTCCTGCGAATGGCTGTTGATGTAGCTGAATCTTCACCTTCTAGAAAGAAGGTTGGAGCTGTTCTAATGAACAAGAACAAAGTTATAGCAACAGCCACAAATCATGATTGTAAAACACACCCTCTACAAGCAAAGTGGGCAGAACGTGTGGGACTATCTGAAAAGATCTACCTACACGCTGAGATATCAGCAATGATCAAAGCCCGTGATGACTCAGACAAAATCGTTGTAGTTAGACTAGGAGGACATTCTGGTCACGAACTACGACAATCACGTCCTTGTCCTATATGTGAATCATACCTGAAACATTCGGGTATTGAACACGTATATTATGCCACTGGG
>Ga0181419_1000285_pt1 | contig 17424 bp, 25 predicted proteins | sample 42SPOviralmetaG_FD_130144 | JGI IMG/M metagenome (GOLD analysis project Ga0181419, IMG submission 130144) | Marine viral communities from the oligotrophic San Pedro Time Series (SPOT) site, San Pedro Channel, CA, USA - 42 SPOT_SRF_2013-04-24 | ecosystem: Environmental > Aquatic > Marine > Strait...
AATAAAATACCAGAATCATTAGCAATCGCTAACGTATCTAATTTAACATCATTAGGTATGTTTGGATTAGTTAATACTCGCTTCATAGGACTTGTAGCTGATTTATATATCCAAGAATCAGTAAATATATTTTCTGGTATAGTTGCATCTGGGCCACCAGCAACAGCAGTTGCTTGTACGCCATCGCCTTTTAATGCTTTGTTTAGTTCGCCTATTTCAATTTCTGCATCTTGTGCAGCTTTAAATCTTCTAACAGCTGGTATTGATACCATACTATTTATTGCGCCACCAAAAATTGCAGATGCACCAATGTTTAATCCAGACTCTAAAGTTGTAACTGTAGGGTCAATAGGGTATCTAATAGCTTCTTGTGCAAGAGCAACGCCACCAGTTGATATAGCACCAGCTCTAAAGCCTCCACCAATAGTCTTAGCAGCACGTAGCGGCAAAGAAATATAGTTTATAGGATCAGCAAACTCACTTAATGCTAACAAACCAAAACTTGATCTACTTAATGTTTCATCAACTTTTAATGCATTATATAAATTATTAACCTTAAAAGCTAACTGCGCTGGGCTTTTAGCATCCATCAAATGATATGTGTAACGCTCTAAACCTTCTGGAATATGATCTCTAGCATTGTAATTTGGGTCTTCATCTTGTTGATTAAAGCCAAATTTTATCTGCTCATTCAAAAAATTTACAGTAGATGCATATTTATCTTGCATAGATGCGCCGACAATTTTACCAAAAGTTGGATCTGGCGCACCTAAATCTACGTTAGTAGGGGATAAATCTCTAAATGTAGTAAGTGCGTTTTCAGGCATATTTTATTCCTCAAGTTCCAGATGGTCCAGTTTTTGTAACATTTAAATTGCCACCAGTTACGTCTCTAGTTTTTATTTCGTTTATCTCTTCTCTTTTTTCTTCTAAAGAATCTGCTTTGTTATTTTCAGCATCTATAGTTAAAGCATTTACTATTTCTGCTTCTACAGAATTATCTATTCTATATTGTTTAGTATCTTTTTTGCCAAATCTTGGAATAAAAGCATTGCCATTTGCGTCTTCAGTTATAAGAGGTTTAATTCCTTCACTTACACCAGCTTCATTAAATGTTTTGTAATATACTAAATATGTAACACCATTGGCAGACAAATCAGGTATTAAAAAAGCTTGCGCTTTCTTTGCCATTTCTGTTTCTGTACCTGTAATTGCTTGCGTTGTAACCTTTAAAACTCTTTTTGCTTTATCAGAAAACATTGAAAATTCTAAATTTGGTAATTGCTTACCAACGCTATTTTTACCTTGAGGTATGGATATATTACTTAAATAATCTTCAATTTGCCCTAAAAATTCTAGCTTTTCACCAACATCAGGAAATGTACTGTTTAATGAATATTGTGATCTTGTAAATTCTCCATTAGGCGCTCTTGGATCTAATACATATTCTGATTTTAAATACTTTTTTTCCACATAATTTTCTAAAAATGACTTTATCATCTCAGGACTATCGCCACGCAACATAGATAATTTTACTGCTGGCATTAAATCAGATGTTAATAGTGGGTCTTTTGTTATTTCGCTTGTAAACTCATAAGCCGTTTTACCACCTAATCGCTCTTTAATTATTTTTTCTGTACCAACTCGCTCAAGCTTAGAAAATTCAGCAGCAATTTGATTTATATTTTGATCAGTAAATTGTGATGCTCTGTGTATATGATCTAATCTGCTTAAATCTGTAGCACTCATAACATCAGATAACCTACTGCTTAATTGAGCGTCACCATCCATAAAATTATCTAACTCAATAAACAGATTAAGATATGTTTCTGCATCATTGTGGCCTACGCCACTAGCTATTTGCTTTAATGCATTAACCATTTTTTCGCTAGGTGCTTTTACTAATTGCTGAAACATAGCTTTTTGTATGTTATCGCTATAAGTAAATATTTGTGACACATCTAAATTTTTATCAGCAAATATACCATCTACAGCTTTTCTAACTTTTGTTTCAGTTCTGTTAGCAGTTCCCTGCACTACACTAAGTTTAAACAACCTGTTTTCTTCAGCTGCATCTGCACGATCTTCTTGATTTTTTATTGTAACTTTAATACTACCAGCGCGACGAATTAATTCTTTAGAATCATCGTCACCTAATAATTTTATTATACGTTCTCCGCGACTTATTTCTTCTTGGCTTTTCATGCCTCTAATGTCACCAGTTTTATTAGGGCCTGATGCAGTTTCAACGTATTGTATTAATGCTAAAAACTCATCGTATGTAGCAGTCTTGCCAAATTCTTGCACTACACCAACAGCAGCATTGCTTTTAATTTGCTTAATGTCTTTTTTATAATCACTTGATGTATAACCATGTGTTCCTATTTGTGACTTTAACTTTGCATCAATTTCATCAAGAGTTTTATTTGAAAAATATATACTCCCTGCGCTTGCAGATTGTTTTTGCACATAATCTATTCTTGTCAAAATTGCATTTTGTTCAGCTATTTTAGCTTCAGTAAGATTTGTTCCTTGTTTAATAACATTACTTATATATTCACTATCATCGTCTGGATTATACACAGGTGTTGATCTTATAGTTTGCACCAACACTTGCTGCACTGGAGTTAATCTTTGCAAGGATTCTGAATCACCTGTAAAAATAGCATCTTTTAAGTAATCAAGATTACCTTCTTTTTCAGATATGCTCGCTATTTTTAAAAGCATTGGCCTTAGTAAAGATTCTCTTAATTTTACTATGTCATTATTATACATACTTTCTGTATATTTTGAATAAGGGGCTGACCTTCTTTCTAATAATTTTTGTGCTTGCTCTGCATAATGTTCTGTTATTGCTTCTAATGGCCCTCTAATAGTATCAAGAGTTTGACCTGTTGGACGACCAAATCTTTCGTCTATTTTAACATCACCAATATTATTTACTAACTTTTGCATTTGCATGCCAATTGTTTGTAATACATCACCGTATGCTATATCATCGGCTATGAGAATTTTACTCATATTATCTTTTTGTTCTTCAATTCTAGCTCTTGTATTTGCGTCCTCTTGTGCCGTTACTTTATTATATGTACTATCCATAACATTTGTTTGGCTTGTTGCTGCAGATGTTATTGAACTAATAGTATTTACATCTAAATAGTCCTTAATATAACTAAGTCTTAGTTTAGTTCTATTGTCTAAATGTTCGCTTACTACACCGCCTGTACTTATATAAGTAAGTATAGCTGATCGTTCTATTGGAGTTTTAGTATTATTTAGCAGCGTACTAACGTATCCGCTTACTCCAGCAATTTCAAGTTGTGTCTGCACTGCTTCTGCTGACCCAGCTTTAAGTAAATTAGATGCTTCGCCATTTTGATAGTTAGCTACGTTCTCTTCAATAACTTCCATCATTTCTTCTAATGAAGTAATATTTCCAGCTTTACCAAAATCTGTAACAGCTTGTACTGCTGCAGTACCTTTTTTTATAATAGAGTTGCCAGCGTCTAGCCTAACTTTATCTCTTAATTCTTTTTGCAAAGATAATTTATTAGATGCTAACTGCTTACTGCCATGCACTTCTATAAAAGTTTTATACATGCCATCTGCATTTTCAGACATTGAAGCTATATGTTGTGACATAGCTACTGCATATTCTTCTGGTTTATATTGATACCTTAACGCTAATTCTTGCGCCCTAATATTCATTTCGTCTTTTATAGAGTCTTCGTATCTTTGCGTAATAACATTTCTATAAGCTTTTTCAGCTATTGATCCCATGCCTTCTGGTGTTGCCATAGCTTTTGGCCTACCTGTAAGCGGATCAAGCGTAGTAATACTACTTACGTCTACGCCCATAGCTGTTTCTGCACCTACAGTTTGTGCATTTTCTGCTGCATCGTTATATGCTCTGCGCGTAAACTCGTCAGCTTCAGCTTTTATAGTTTCCCATAACTCAGCTTCACCTGTGTTTATTCTACGAACGCCAACTGGTTTATTAAAGACTTGTGTCTGTTGCCTAATGACAGCCATTTATTACATCCCTCCAGTAGCAGCAGTTTTTTGGTAATCTTGTATACCACGCGCCATAGTTCCAGCAGCTTGAAACAGCGAAGCGCGTCTAGCATTTGCACCACCACGACGTAACGCCATAGCTTCTCTTGTTCTTGCGCTAGATTCAGTCTGCCTTTGAAAATCAATTCTGCTAAGATCAACTGACGCAATTTCTTTTTGTTTAGCTAAGAAAGCCTCAACAGACTTGTCTGAACCCACATCTCTACCGCTAGCATAAAACATAGCTACATTAGCTTCTGTTGCTAAATCATATTCATACCTACGATTAGCGGCTTGTTGTAATGCTAATACTTCACCTTGCTCTCGCTCGGTTTCTGTATTGAATGCATCCATTCTGGCTGCATCTTCTTTTGCTTTCCCTGCTTGTATTGAAGCATACGCTGATATTCCAGCACCAATTAATTGCCACATTATGTAATCAACTCCGATATTAAGCCATTGATTTGCAACGGCATGGGTTCTTCTTGCTCAATAGTAACTTGAGGACTTCTACTATATCCTAAAAGCCTAACCTCTTTATTACCTGTAAATCCAGTAATATTATTAACAGCCCTGTTATTTACCTTAATAGATTCAGAATCCTTTACGTTAAGAATTACTGTACTTATACCGCGCACATCACCTGTAACTGGCCCATTAGCTGCTACAGTATCTACTGGATTAGTTATTATTTTAGATGTGTATTTTTTACCTACATAAAAATGAGTATAACTACTATGCCCTGTCATAGTAATATTCCCACCAGTTACAGTAAATTCACCTAAGTAAACTTTATTAGTACCATCATACCCAATTACATCTACAGTACCGCTAGAATACAAACTATTTACACTTACAGTACCGCTACCATAAGCTACATAAAGATAGTTATCTAAGCCAATATCATCAAGAAACTCAGACAATACATAGTTATTATTAACGTCTTGTTGGTAAGTAAACAGTCTATCACCTATTGCGGTTGCTGCTTTATAGCTGCCTTGAGATGTTAAGCCTGTCCAAGCCGCACGTTTTTCTGCTCTGTTAGAACTAAACAACGCCATATCACCATCAGCCATAACCAAAGCTGCGTATGATTCAGCAGTATTAAATCCAGAATGCACAACTGCTATATCTACAGGTGATTTAATAAGGTGCGTAGCCACAGTAGATATTGCTGTAGAAATATATGCATCCTCTGCATCAGAATATATGTACTCACGAACAGCCCTACCACCGCGCTCAACAAAAATAGTTGCACCATCAATAGAAGTAGGCAAAACAAACTCACTACCAAATGGCGTTTGTTTTCTTATCTGCGCGTTTGTAGGTGTAATAGCTTGGTTAAGGTATGTAGGAACATACAATTCATCTGACAGTGTAAATATTTGCAAGTCACGATTAGATCTCATGTATCTAATTTCATTAACGTCACCAGTAGCAGCTACTAGATTTATTGAATCTGTATCTTCACCTTCACCGACATTATAATCAAAGAACTCACCAAGTGAAGACATCCATATAGTATCTGGTTCAGCTAAAGTACCGCCAAAACAAAGTCTATTTTCATGGAATGTTACTGACGCTGGGTATCCACGCAATGCAGAGAATGCTTGCTCGTCCCAATTAGTTGTTGCACCATTTGATGTTATTTTTACAAAGCCACCACCATCTTCTGATTCGTTTGCATTAGCTGATGCATTAACTGTATATGTATTTATATCTAATACTTCTACAACAGTTCTGCTTCCGTTTATGCTACTAGCATTTATCCCACCAACTGCCACTGCATCAGATATAGTTACGGCACTACCTACTATTAAGCCATGTGATAAATGAGTAACTTCAATCGTAATGCTACCATTTCTTGTTCGTAATGGATTTGTAACAGTTAGCCTTGACGATAATTCTTTTACAACAGTGCCGATTGCTTGTGTGGTACTGTTTACAGATGTTATTACAATCTCGTTGCCACCATATCTAACAGTTACGCCAATATGTTTACCTGTTGTATCCCAATAAGGTGCGCTTGTAGTAATAGTTCTATTAGTACCTATTGATGGACTACTTGAAGCTAGTGTTACATTTGTAGAATAAAACGAACTATATGGTTGATATGTATCTTTATTGTCGTAGCTTGTATCAAAACTAAATACACTAAGCTCGAATGCTGTAAGCGATGTACGTGTAAGCATACGAGGTGCAAACAGCGGATGGCATATAAACATTACATCACCATACTGTGCTGTATTGTACTCGCGCAAATAATCTTTATCAAAAGGCAGCACATTACTTTGAGTGTCAGCAGTTATAGTTGATACTAAACTAACCGTACCATCAGTTAACAACCTCCAACAGAATATGTAAGCTTCACCTATACCAATTACATACTGCTCGTTATCATCAAATATAAAAGGAGCTAAGTGTAAGTCTTTATTAGTACGTGTATTCTTATATATAAACTTAGTGCCGTGTCGTTTTTTTACTGCACCTTCTGGCAATACAATCATGTTTTCTAAGCTTTGCGCAGACGCAGCATAGATAGGACTATCAGTCCTCATTATAGTATTGTCGCTTATTTCGCCGTACTGAAAGCTATTCTGTGGTATTCTTACTTTCTGCATTAGCTACGCCTTTGTGCTATAAACCTTGATGTCATTAACTTGCGTGTTGTTTGTTGTTGCGAGTCAAGTCGTCTAGCTTTTATCATTTGTCGCTCGCTTTGCTGATCCATCATTTGCGCTAGAGAAGCATCCCTAGCAATAGATAATGATAGCATCGCGGCTACTTGGAACTCTACAGCTAATGTAAAGTAGGAAGGCCAAGAAGATTCGCTGGCTCTGTATATATAATCAGCAACAACAACTTCTTCTGTAGTTGTATCACAATATACTTTATCGCCATATGTGTCATATATTATTGGGTCGTCGTTAACTGTAACAGAACTAAGCATAAGAAGATCTGACGGCATTTGGTATGCAGCGTCATATCTGCTAGTAGGTGCTGCAGCTAATCTGTTTAATACTTGTTGGTTAGTAGCAAATCGCCAACGTGTACTTGTCAACGCGGCTCTTGCTATGTCCTCGTACATTGCGTCAACTACATCAGCTTCGGCTGTACCCTCATCAAACGATGAAATAGGAGAACCGCCCATAAGGACGGAAGCGCGTGAACATACTTTTATTGGTGTATTTGCTGGCATTTCTTCAACCTATATATTGGAGTTAAAGGGGGCTTGCGCCCCCTAAAATATTAGTTGTTGTCTAAAACTTCGTAAACGCCATTGTTGTCGATTACTACTGAACCCATTGACATCATTGATGTAGCTAGGTGTGCAACCTTTTGTGGTACATAGTTAAGCTCTGTTTGAACATCAGAGTTAATACCGATACCAACTGATGATGTATGGTATGCAAAGTTTTTACCACCAGCAACAGCAGACGTTGAGAAGATCTTAAATCCTAAGAACTCTTTCATTGTCATACCACCAGCAAATGGTAGGCTTTGTGGCCCAACATAATCACTTGATGCGAACTCATTGATGTTAAACAAGTCAGTGTATCCAGCTGGAGACATAGCAATATAACGCTGTCCGTCTTCTGGAATGTCAGCTGTACCCATTGTTTCAAACAATGTTAGTAGGTCAGCTTTTGCTAATGCGCCAGATGTGTCAGCGATTTGCGTTGAGTTTGCACCAGCATCCATTGCTGCTGTGATTAACTCATCTGTTTTACGGCCTAATGCGGCAGCAGCAGATTGAGCTACAACTTGACGCTCATTGATGTTGATCTTTAATTCGTCCAACTTATCAATGTATTCCGCTGCGTAGTAGTCAGCCATTGTGACTTCTACGTTAGTGTGCGCTAGTTCCATTGCTGTAACATCTCCGTTACGTGCTTTGGTTGACGCTGTGCCTGTTCCGATTTTCTGGAATCTTGCCACTGATGCAGATACATTTGTTGAACGTACTGTGTTGCGAAGCTTAGAACCCATGCGTTGATACGCCATGTGGACTTCAGTTTCGAACTGCTTAATAAAAGCTTGGTCGATAGTATTAGCCATTTTCTTTTCCTAAATATAAAGTTTCGGTTACTCGGGTATCCGTTCCTTCACATCGACAAGGGTATCCAAATGGGCCTTTCAGTGCATCACGGGCCGTGATGTTTCACTATAAGCACTTTTTTGTGGGGAAATGCAACGCACAAAATCAACATAGTGGTTAGAATTAAACTCAGTTACACCTATTGCTTCAAAGCCTAACCATGCCGCCCAATCCAACATAAACTGGTGATCGCTCAATATACGCATAGACATTTCGTCCTGTGTTCTATCAAAAAATGTTATTAACATGCGTGATCCACGCGCTATAGATGTAAAGTTTTTCTTAATATTCTTAGAAAACATTGCAAAAAACTGTGGTGTTTCTCTGTTATCTTCGTACCAAAGGCCAGATATTGCAGTAAATACTTCACCTTCTTTGCGTACTAAGTAGCAATCAGAGTATTGCATCATCTCTTCAATGCATTCTCTGACGTTATGGTAGCCAAGGAGATTTATCTCCCTGACATTTTCTGGACTCAAGTTAGAAATTACTTCTTCTACATGATCTTTTGTAAAAGGAGTTAGGTAAAAATTACCACGCTTTATTATCTTAGCTTCCATAAAGCTTCTTAAAGCCAGCTTCTACTTGCCGAACAAATGCTGGATCATTCTTACTCCAGTATCTAGGATCTTGCATCATTTCCTTTAAGCTATCTTCTGAAAGACCAGCAGCAGGGGTAGCGTCACCAGCAAATGAGCCATCTTTCATAGCTTCTTGTATGGCTTCCATAGCTATAATACCTTCGTGCGTTTCAAACATACGCTCGATTGCTGGCATAGTTTCGCTAGGGAAGAACTTAGTGGCGAACATTGAAGCTGACTCAATGCGCTGATCTGCATTCTCCCCTAGCTTTGCAGCTTCAGCATCAAGATCAGGAGCAGACCCATCCAATGCTTGAAGATACATCTCAATACCTTTTTCAAACTTATCTTGACCAAACCCATTATCAAATGATTGGTCAGCCCACCATTTTAATAACTCGTTATCAACAGCTTCTTCGTTGTCTACAAAGTCTGGCAATGCATATTCGCCAGCAGATGCAGGGCGATCAGCATTCTTGCTAGAGTCAAACTATTCTTTAATCTGTGCGCGTATATTTTCTTCCTTAGTGCCTCGCTTAGACTCTAGTTCCTTATAAGCTTTAGCTAAATCTTCGCCACTCTTGTATTTTTCTGGCAACCATTCTGGTCTAGCTGGAGCCGCGTCTTCAGCAACTACGAAGTCACGCTCTTCTGCTTCACCATGTGTAGACTGCTCTGATCCTACTGGTATGTCATTCATTTGTTTTTACTCCTATGTGCATGATTAATGCGAGCCTCTATGATACCAACAATAAATCGTTGACCCTCATGGTGTCGCAATTCTTCTGAGTTCACATTAGGCCCATGTACCATTTCAATAGTTATGGAGCGCAAATACTTTTTAACAGCTTCCCCAGCAGGGGTACTAAACACTTCTGCTACATTTTGGCTTATCTCAAGATCTTGACTTGTTGCTCTTTGATAGCCGTCGATTCCAATATTAACCTTGTTGCTCAATCATTTCACCTTGTTGTTGCTGCGCTTGTTGTTGCGCCATTTGTTGCGCTAATGCAGCTATTTGTTTACGCTGTTCTTCATCGCGAATCAAGCTTTCAGGAACACCAAACTTTTTAGCTAAGTGTATAGCTGTTTGTTCGCCATCAATAAGTAGCTGCAACATCTCTGGCCCAAATGTACCAGCAACCATCTCTAGGAAGCGACCAACACTAGAAATATCTTGGTTAGATTGCGCTTGAGCTAGCGGAGAAACAGAACGTATCTTAACTTCACGTCCATTTACTGTAGGTACATCAATACGTCCTTGCTTTTTAAGGATGTAAATAACGCGCTGTAGTACGGGTTGCACCAATTCAGCTTGTAATCTACCAAAAGCAGCACCCATACGCCTAGAAAGGTCTGCCATACGCTCTGCTACTTCTGTTGCTGACGCTGGTGTCTTGTCTGGATTGCCTAACATATCGTTATATAGCGCACGTTTTATGTTTTGACGCATATCACCAAGCACTAACTGGGCTACATCAAAGTTCCCTGCTGCACGAATAGGCTGTAATCCGCTAGATCCCATAGCTTTTGGTATGATAGATCCTGGGACTAACTGTATTGTGTCTGGGTTTATAACGCCATCATCTTCCATTTGGTATATACCAGAGATAGCCATCTGTGCATTCTCAAGTATCATTTCAATGGTAAGATTTGTAGTTTTTATAGCAGATAATGCGTTAATTAATGGGCCACGACCATAAACTTCACCTGCACACTTAGACCAACGGAAGCATATAAACGGATTTGAGCCGTTACCCTTCATTTGTTTGTAGTTTAGTACAGTATTTGTAGTCATACAGAACGCATAGCTTAGATAAGCTTCTTCATTCTTAACTGTATAGTCACGACATATAACTTCTAGCACAGTTGTTGTCTTATCTGACCCCATATAGTTCATAACTTTAGGATCAAGCGTACCATTTGGGTACATCATAGCTAGATGATCGTACTTTACACCCTTTCTTTCACGGAAAACGTGGTCGATTCTATCATCTGGGCCAGTATCTAGCACCACATGAGGCAATGGTATGGCAGAAAAGTTGACAGGACTAAGCGCATCGCCCTCTTCTACGCATAAAACACCAGTACCAACTGCTAAATCCATGAAGGATTCGTGTACTTCTTGGCTAAAGTTAGAGTTTTGTAGTATCTCAAAGACGTATTCTGTTACTTCGTCAAGCTCGTTATCAACAGATTCGCGCTGATTTGGAGGAACTTCACTACCAGCCATGAGATCAGCCCACCTAGCAAAATTAGGTACAAGCCCAGATTGGAGGCGACTAGCAAACTCTTGAACACCAACCACCGCAGTCTCGTCAAATATGCGATCATCGCGTCTTTGCCCAGCAGTTTCAGCGTAAAAACTTTCACGTTGAGGCAGCGCATACTCATAGCACTCCTCGAACAACGGAACCCAGTTCTCGCGAAAGGACTTGGCTTTCTCATACTTTTGTATGTACTGCTTGGCTGTTTTATCCATTAACTAAACCGATCTAAGAATCCACCACCGCCAGCTTTAAACAAAGAACGACGACCTTTACCGCCGCGCATAGCTTTACTTTCAGCGCGTGACTCTACTGCTTCACCAATATCCTCACGTTTCTGTTCTGCTTTTGCCTCAATTTCTGCACGTTTCGCATCTTCTGCTGCTATACGAGCATTAGCTGCTTCTCTTGCCTCGCGATCTATATCAGCTTGGCTTCTTCTACTACCACCGCCACACATGTTATTCTCCTTGGTTGTTTTACATTGGTTGGCACAGAAAAGAATAATTTTCAATGCACAATTTAGAGTCTTGACCACAAACCTTTTCTGCGCTGCGGCTTATTTCTGTTATCAAACACGTTAAAAGAAGCGTTTGCAACAGTAGCAGACGCTGGTTTCTGGTTGTTTATTAAGGCTCTACCCTCTCCAGCCCCTAACATTTGGTACTGTAATGCGTCATGTACGTGTGAAAACATATTTTTATCAGGCTTATCAGCGTATCTTTCGCCCGAAACCTCCATGCGTCTGTACTGATACCCACCTTCAAAACCTTTTATTAGCTGCTGACAGCGAGGATCTATAAGAAATGCTGGCTTTCCGTCTGCCATTTTCTGTAATTGGGACGCAACACTCTCTAATCTTAGGTCAACAGAGTTAGAAGGAGCAGGAAAAGCACGCAAACCAGCACCACGCAGTATGTGAAACGGCGTTGATTCATCAGTTTGAGCGCGGAAATCACCAGCAGGGTCGCCATATATAAATACCTCAGAGCATGTAGAGAACCTAGTTGCTATCTCTTGGCGTAATACCTCTGCAAATCTAACGATACCCATGTCAAATGCAACGATTTCTTGCTGTATTAGCCACCTTCCGCGTACCTTTTGCCCCATTGTAGCAGCAGGGGTGAGCCCAAAATCTATACCAATGTATAAAGGAGAGCCAGCAGCGATAGGTATTTCCTCTTTTGCTACGTGCATATCGGCAGCAAACATCTGATAGATAGGTTTACCCTCTTGGATTGAGCCTAATTTGTTCATAACGTACACGTCAATCCAGCTTTTTGTCTTACCGCGTATTAGATTTGGGTAGTAATCTTCACGCATATACTCCCTATTCTCTGCAACATCGTTAGGTACATAGTCATCTATCTCGCCATCTTCGTCAAACTTTTCTACCATGCCGCTAGGCTGGGTATAAAACGACCAGTTGTCGGGTTTCACCAGCATTTTAGCCTGTTCACGCGGTATATGGTCAGGAACTGGGACTTCGCCAGACATGATAGGCCACCAATGATCTTCTTCTGGTGCGTTAGTATCACAAATAACGCCTGTCCAAGTAGCACCGCCATCACGCATAGAGGGAAAACGACCTACACGCATGGTACATGCATCAATAATTGACTTAGGAATCTCTCTAGCTTCGTTAACCCATATGCCTGTTAGCTCCAAAGACAGCAATTTCTTAACATCTTCTGGCCTATCAAGTGCTAAGAAGAGAACTTCAAGCTCAAGATCGCCTTTTTTTATCATATGTGTATAGGGAACAGACCAAGTAAACTTGCCCCATGCGTCCTCTGGAAACCAATCAAGCCAAGTTTTTATGGTTGTAGTCTTTAACTGTGGGTTTGTATTACGGATTATTGCCCATCTACTGCGGCGTATGCCCTGTTTATTAGGCTTCTGCGCTAGTGCGCGTCTAAAAATTTCTACGCAACAAGATACTGACTTGCCAGAACCAACAGGCCCACGAATGCCACGAAAAAACGTGTCGTCTTTCATAAACGCCTTAACAACTTCGCCATCTGGCCTGTATTTAAAATCTATCACTTATCTAATATCTTATTATCTACGCCAACTTTAATCATTCTAGCTGCAATTTCGGGGCCAATAGCCTCAATAATTTTATCAGCTTCGAAATCTGTCTGGAAATGCTTGGGATGATGCTTCATATGTACGATCCGCACCACCCTACGCAATGTATCGCGTTCTTTCGGCTGCAATGTATTTAGAAAACTCAAGGTTACTTTTCCTTTTTAAAGGGTGTCGCTCTAGTTTTTCGTTCTTTCTTAGGCTTTGCTGCCTCTTTTACCTCTAGCAGAGGCTTAGAATCGCGAGTACGCGTCTTTCCAGAGTAAGTCATGCCAGCTAATTCGTGTGTGTCGCCTGTATATGCGTCACCATTCTTAAATGTCCAAGCCATTATTTATCCTTTTTCAATAGAGTTTTCTTTTTAGGGAAGCCAGCTTTCATATTCTTATAAGCCTTATCGCTAATAGTAGAGTTTTTCTTAGATCTACTTGTTCCCTTTTTCTTACGTGCATTCATGTTTGCATATAATCCTTCAGGCATTTTTATTTTTATTCCTTTCACTAATAGCTGCTGCTTTCTTTTTTGCATCAGCTTTTGACGATGCTCCCCATGCCTTTAGGCTAAGAAGAAGTCTAGTAGGTTTACCTTCTTCGTCACGTTCGGGGCCTTTTACGCCAGCCATTCGTGCTAAGAAAGAAGCACGCCTTGGGTTATCACCAGATCTAACTGGGGCTTTAAGAGTACCGCCCGTATAGCTTCTTCGCCCCTTTTCATTAAGACCACCTTCGGGGTTCTTCCCTTCGCTGCGCGTCCACGCTGGGGTACTACTCATTTGTTGTACGGCATTAGCAAGCTACGCGCTAAGTCCTTATTCTTAGTTTGTCCAGCCAAGCTTCTAGCTAGTCTTTCTTTGTTAGCCTTTTTACGTTTGTTACGATTAGGATCTTCCATATCTTTCATACCATCTTCAGTACGCTTAGTTGCATCACCCATTGCTACGGAAGGTAACTCACCATAGTCCTTCTTACCAGCCTGATAAAACTCATCAGTCTTAGCTGCTACCGAAGTAGTCTTACTACCACCAAAACACATCACTCAGTCTCCTTTGTATATCCACTACTTTTCAACGCCTTCTTAGCTGTAGAATTATCTGCACTGTTATCAAACGTCTCTGGAACCTTATCACCAAATCTACTCATTTACAAAACCCTTTTTATTACCAATATTTTTTCAAGCTTTTTTTAACAATCATGTGAGTGGGGGACCACTAGCTACGTAACTATCGAGGTTTTTTAACCCCCTACCCCCTAGCCAAGATCAATCGAAACCTTAATATCTCCTGCCAGTTGTACTTGCGATCTATCTATTGGCTTAAACCCTGCTCTATCCAATAGATCCTTGCTAGCCTCAAGCTGTACATACTCGCTCTTAGCTTGCTTAGCTAGCCCTGCCAACTGGTGTACGGCTGCTGGAGCATGTCTACTAAACTCTTTAGCTACAACTTCCATCATGTACTGCTGCACATGGGCTAGCTTCATACTCTTCTGTGCCGTCACTCTTCCGCTGTCGCCTTCAGCGTAGCCAGCTTCTTGTGAGGCTTGTGTAAGATTACCACCATTTGCTACATACGCTTCAACCAATGCTGTCTGCTTACGTGTTAGTTTTCTTAATGCTATGTTACTCATATAAACTCCTACTGTAGCCCCCCTCTCCCTCTCTCCCCCCATGTTTAGCACTACAAATACACCCTGTGTCAACGCACAAAACGTGCATCAGCCTATCTATCTTCTTCTAGTATGTTATGGAACTGGTACTACAAGGTACTACAAAAGATATGCTTTCGTAAATATTCCATGTCATCACTGCATCGCTCTCGTTGCTGAAACCTATCTTGTAGTTCCCTGAGCGCATATGCCTCGCTTGCTTCAGCCATGTCTACGTACCTCTAGTCGGAGTAGCAACACCCTCTGACTTGACCTGCATGCCAGCATCGAAAACCCACTGCAACCACTTTCCTTTCTCCCTAACTCCTGACTGTATTCTATTCTATGCCTGTCTTCCTTACATCTGGTTACAGGCGTGGAAAGAAGTTGCTGTGGGCAAGGGTCTGAAGAAGACCTTTTCGTTACTGGCTCTTGGTCTGCATCAGAGGGTGTTACCCCTCCTACTTAACTAGAGGTACTAGACATGACTAAATCAAACTCAACATCCACACTCATGGAACTAAAGCTAGCTGTCATCAACTATCACGATGGTGACAACATGGAATATTTACAAAAGAATATCTCACGCGATGCGTGTTATACAAGTTACAATAGTTTAACATACAAGAAGAAGATGCTAGCTGACGCAGTTACAGACTTCGAATCATATGTAGCCGAAGGCAAAGACATTGCGGCAGAAAGAGCTTGCGAAAAAGCTGAACGCATTGAGCTAGAACTTGAGCAACTTACTGAACGTCACGTAGCTGACTTAGGTGTATACATGGTCATCAATGACGGCGAAGAGTGGAGCATGACAGTCAAGCCTAAAAGCAAGGCATCACTAGCATCTAAACTAGCAGCAATGCAAAAGAGGGTGGCGTAAGCCCCCTCACTACCAAGGAGATACTCAATGTTAAGCATAGAAGAACAACGTCGCAACGAACGTCGCAATCTAGGTTACACTGATGCTGAGATACAGCATGAGGAATTAAAGGATCGCATCTGTATATTTTTATACGCAGCTACAGCATCAGGAATTGTAGCGTCAGCATGGGTGTTGCTCCTCCTTTGAGGGGCGCATCTTGTGCTTGGCGTTGAGTCGAGGTCAACATGTGGTGGGTTGTGTTGCGTAAGCGCACAATGTAAACTGTTGAAATGAAATGGAAAAGGATTAATGAAATGAAACACACACAGTTACTTAGATTTATGCGTGAAGACTTAGGTCTTCAAGGCTACTCATATAAAGTATTAAAACTTGTAATGAAAACTAGCTCATCAGTTATTGCTGAGAAGATTGACCATCATCTTGCTCAAGAAATTATACATCAAGATGGTGAGCGTAGCTCGTACCATGCCTATCGTAGAGAAGCATTCATGTATAAAGTAGCGGCTCAATTTTTAGATCTGTATCCGAATGAAACAATAGAGGAGTATTACCCATGATAGATATATATGATTGCTTTCAACGTACATGGTGGAAGGACAATCCTGATTACCCTAATGGTTTAGAACCACATGCTGGTGAAAAAGATTTCTATTTTAAGAATGCAGTTGGCAGTGAAACACATGCCTTCTTCACCGAGCAAGAGGCAATAGATTTTTGTAGACAATGGAACGACACGCATGATGCTGGTCGATATAGTCTAAAAGCAGAGTACCAAGACAGACCAGAACCTATAATTAGAGAGGACATATAATGAATATAACTATCATGAATGTAAGTAAGATTACACAAGTGCGTAAAGTCTTTAAAGATTTTACTGCTCTTGAGCTTAAGATAACTGACACCAAAGGCAATGATGAATATATAACAATGCACTTTGATAATAATAAGCAACTTGTATGGGAGGCAAAGCCAGATGAAACACACAATTAAATCACCGCCGATGACTCGGCAGCACTACGAATTTATAGCAGATCTAATGGGCCCAATGGTTACTTGGCCTTCACATCTTATAGATATAGCTGATGCGCTAGAGAAAACTAATCCTAAGTTTGCTCGTAAGAAATTTCTTGATCGCGCAACTAAAGCATGGGAGGATGTGCAATACAAAGGAAAGTTAGATGACACAATACCATTCTGAAGTTGAAGCTAAGTATAACGATTGTCCTGAGTGTGATGGTACTGGCGTAGTAGTATACGCCAGCCTCAACGATGACATACCATTAAGATCATGCAATAACTGTAGCGGAAAAGGTTACGTTGAGATGGATGAACTTGACTGGCTTGATTGATTGCTGCATAACCGCAGCATGATACAAAGTTATTGGGATATGATACAGGAAAAGCATAAGGGATTTGACATCCCTTTGCATAGGGTATTCACCAAAGCTGGACTGCCAACGTCAACGTACTATCGTACATTAAATGGCAGCACTGAATTGAGATATGATACTGCTGTAAAAGTTATAAGAATGATGGAGCTGATGGAAGGTGCGTATCCTACAAGCAAGGATAAGCGTAGACTGAATGCAAAAGTTTCCAAACTATAAGCAAGATACATATGTTACCACAACGTATGACGAAATGATTACAAGTCTAATTGATAGACGCAATCAATTAGGTATATCACAAGAAGGTCTTGCATTTACTATAGGTTGTACGCCATCATTGATTCACAAGTGGGAGCAGTACAAGCGTGTTCCCTCTGGTTTCATGTTCGCTTGTTGGGTAGAAGCACTTGGCTGTCAGA
>Ga0181419_1000291_pt1 | contig 17299 bp, 16 predicted proteins | sample 42SPOviralmetaG_FD_130144 | JGI IMG/M metagenome (GOLD analysis project Ga0181419, IMG submission 130144) | Marine viral communities from the oligotrophic San Pedro Time Series (SPOT) site, San Pedro Channel, CA, USA - 42 SPOT_SRF_2013-04-24 | ecosystem: Environmental > Aquatic > Marine > Strait...
AATAAATATAAACCTACTGATATAAATAAAAATGAATATAATAAAATTATTCAAAAGGTCTTACAGAAGTTATCTGATAATTCCGATGAATATTTAGTAAAAGAGTTAAAATTATATTCCCCTAAATTTGCAAAGATGTTAGAGTTAATAAATGAAACAGAAGGAAGTGCTTTGGTATATTCTCAATTTAGAACTGTTGAGGGTATAGGTATTTTTAAAAGAGTACTTGAAGCAAATGGATATGCACAATTTAAGATTAAAAAAGATGATGGATATGAATTAGATATTAAAGAGGAGGACTATAATAAACCTAAATTTATGGAATTTACAGGTGATAAAGAAATGACAAATATATTACTAGATATTTTTAATAATAATTTAAAAAATGTTCCTGAAAAAATTAGAGAAAAACTGGATGATATGCATTCTGTTAAATCAGAGAAAAAAAATGGAAACTTAAGAGGTTCTATTGCAAAAGTAATGATGATTACACAATCCGGGTCTGAAGGTATTTCCTTAAAAAATGTAAGACAAGTTCATGTAGTAGAACCTTATTGGAATATGATTAGAATTAACCAAGTTATCGGGCGTGCTGCAAGAACAGGTAGTCATTTAGCATTACCGGCAAAAGAAAGAAATATTGATGTTTATAGATATTTATGTAAGTTTTCAGATGAACAAATGAAAGAAAGAAAAATTCAGAGAATGGACTTTGGTAAAACAACAGATGAAATGATAAATGAAGGAGCTGAAAGAAAGGCAAAAATTACTAATGAAATACTAAACTTATTAAAAAGTTCTGCGGTGGATTGTTTTCTTCATAAGAAAAATCATGAAAAATTATCTATTGATTGCTTTTCATATCCAATTGATATTGATGATAATGAGTTAAGTGTTAAAGCTGATATTTTTACAGAAGACTTAGATAAAATTAATAAAAAGAAACAAGAAGAAACTGAATTATCAGTATCTATTATAAAAATAAGAAAGAAGAATTATGTTATGTTAGAAAATGAAAAGGATTCTGATACAAAACAACTATTTGATTATGATAATTATGTTAAGTTTTCTAAATTAATATTTGTTGGTTTATTAACTAAAAACGAAAATAATAAAACAGTTTTAAGAATGAAGAAACAAGAGAATAAAAAATAAAAAATAAAAAGAAAATTAAAAAATGAAAATAAAAAATTTGAATTAATTATTGTATTTATAAATTATATTTAAAATAACATTATTAAATAATAATATATTAATAACTAATATTGCTAAGTAATTATGAGTTATTATGATGATTTTTCAAATTACCTTCATAATCCATTTGGGTATCCAAGTGAAAAGCAAAAAATGGCAATAAAATATTTTACAGAAAAACAAGATAAAGATAGTAACTATCATATTATTAGACAATTAAGTGAAATATATAGAATGTCACAACATTTTGGAGATATTAACTCTTTACATCATTATGGTTTAAAATACCACTATAATATTTTAAAGAATTATATAATTGATAATAATTTAATAGGTATGGTATTATATGCAGCAAATTTTAATAATCATACACAAGAAGATTTATTCCCAGAGATTAGTTCAGTACAAATATATAATAAAGAATCTGGTGAAAAAATAATATTAAATGTAAATCAGATATCACAATATTTACTTAAAGAATATTGTGATTACTATGGTGATTATAATAAAGGTATTGAGAGTGAAGTTGACACATTAAGTATGAAAGCAGTTCTAAAACAATTATGGATTGACTATAAAGAATAATTTTTATAATAAAATTTTTAAAATAAAAAATAATTAAAAATAATTAAAAATAATTAAAAATAATTTTTTATTATTACATAATGGATTCTGTAATAAATAAAAATAGTAAATATACTACAGAGGAAATTAATAAAAAAAGAGAAGAATTAAGAGAAATGTGTTTTAATAAAAATAAGAATGAAATATTAGTTCAGGGTTGCGGTCCTTATTCATACTCAATTAATATTGACAAAGCAGATGATGAAACAATTATAAAACTACAAAAAATAGGAAGTTAATATACTCTTAATTTTTCTTTTGTTTCTACTAATAATTCTAATTTTATAATAAAATCTCCTTCGGCTGTATCATTACTACCTGGAGGTTTTCCTTGTATTCGTGTATCTCCATTACCATATAATGAATATGTTAATTTACTTAAACTATTTAATGGTGGGTCAAAATATTTAATATCTTCATATGTACCATTATTTTTATAAATATCTCCACTAATAGATGTATCATAATCAATAGATGTATCATAATCAATACATGCAAAACTATCATTAAATTCTCCACCATTTGTTGTACTTTTATTTTTTTTTAATTCATCAATTTTTAATAGTAAAAAACTAAAAGTACTTGTATTACTAGATGCATGTACTAAACAATTTATCAATTTAACACTTACAACATCTTTTAAAGGTTCATTTAATATAAATTCTTTTTCAGAAGCATTATTAGAAGTTACATTTTTAAACAATACTAATTTATATGGTTTATTAATATAACTGCTTTTTAAACCAGGATTAGGTATAACATCATATTTTTGAAATGTTTGTTCTGTAAGTAAGTTATTATTATTTACATTAGTATTCATATTACTAAATTGTGTATTCATTCCCATTAAATTCGGATTAACTCCCATTCTATATAGGTTATTATCATTTGCATTCACAAAATTAGAATTCATTTTTTATAATTTAAAATATTTAAATAATTTTAAATTAATTTAAATTTAATTAAATTTAATTAAAATTTTAATAAACTTTTAATTTCTCTTTTGTTTCAATTAGCAATTCTAATCTTAATGTAAGAGTTTTATCATTTAAACTATCATCATCTTTGAATAATTTAACATTTAATCTAGCTAATACATTTTTTGGAGGATCAAAATATTCTATATCTCCATTTTCATTAAATACATTTTTATAATAGTTTTTACTATCACTACCACTTCCACTATTATCTGCCACCATATGATTATCTAAAATAGCAAAACTACCCGCAAATTTATTTGGTGTATTATCACTATAATTTTTACTAAGTTCATCAATATGTAAAATAAAATAATCTATTCCTGATAAATTACTACTAGTTCTACCTGAAATAAAAGCCTTTTGTAATTTAACACTTACAACATCTTTAAGAGGTTTATTTAACTCAAATGTATGTTCTCCATTATCTGCACTATCAAATCCATGTGAAAGTACTAGTTTATAAGGGCGATTTATTAGTTCGGATTTTAATCCCTTATTTTCTATAACATTGTATTTTTTTAAAGTTTCAGATGTAATTAGGTTTTTATTTGTCTCATATAAATTTACATTTTTAAATTGTGTATTCATTCCAACTAAATTAGAATTAACATTTCTTCTATATAAATTTTTATCATTAGTTGTGACATAATTTCTATTCATTTTGTTTTTATTTATATATTTAATTAATTTTAAATTTATTTAATTTAAATTTAATTAAATTTAAGTTCTTCTATCACTTAATGTTTCTACTTTTAAATCTAATTTAAGAGTATTATTATAATCTATTACCCCAGCACTATTACATAATTTAATTATGAAAGATGATAAAGATATTGGAGGACAATAATAAACAATATCATTATTTTCTTCATATGTATTTGTATATATATTTTTTGAACCTCCGCTATAATTATTTAAATTTTTATTAAAATCTAAAATAGCAAAACTATTCTCAAAATTATTTACTGTTTTCTCACTATCTATTCTATCTAAATTATCAATGTGTAATATTATTGAATCATTATCAATTGATGTATCTGCTATATGAGTAAATGTTGCTTTTATTAATTTTATATTTACTATATGCTTTAGAGGGAATCTTACCTTAATAGTAAATTCTCCATTATTGGTATTTCCACTTCCATTATTTGATGTTTTGCTAATAACTATTCTTCTTGTTCCATTTGGTATTCTTTGTACTATAACTTTTTCATCTGAATCCATTTTATGTAATAAATTTAATTAAATTTAAATAAATTTAATTTGCGTAATTTAAATTTAATTAAATTTATTTATATTTTAATAATGGATAAAAAAAATAATGACTTCATGACTATTAATAATTTAAAACAACTTATAGAAATTTTTAATAAATTCATAATAGATACTCATGGTATAAATATTGAGAGTGAAAATATTGATTTAAAAAAAATTATGTTCCCGATAATGCAGAAGATTATTAAGACTAAATATGGGAATCAATTAAATGTAAGAGAGTTAAATAAAATCACTCTGAAAACTACAAGAGATAATATTTATGAAACACATAAAGAATTATTTACTAATGAAAAAAAATTTGGAACAATTCATAGAGAAAAACAAATACATAATAATAGAAAAATACATGAAAATATAGATTTTAAAGAATCCAATAGACCACAACTAAAAAGAGAAATAGCAAATGATATTAATAATAATTTTAATGAATTACAAAATCAAAGAAATAATAATACAAATAATATACCAACCCAAGTTGAGTTTGAAGAAAAGATGAAAGACACTGAACTCACATTAGAAGATATGGATTTAAAAATGAAAGCACTAGAAGATTCTAGAAATAAGCAAAATACAGATATTATTACTAATATGAAAAATAATAATGAATTAGTAACAAATGATAATCTAGTACCTTCTCAACAAATTAATAACACCAATATGGAACCTATTAATTTTAATAGAATTCCAGAAGAAAATGAAAGAAATAATTTATTAGATAATATGAATAATCATATAAATGATAATCTAAATAATAATGTGAATAATGATAATCTAAATAATAATACTTTAGATGGTTTTAATCTAGATGATAACTTTAATGATTTCAGTTTAGACTTAACTAATAATACAAATAATAACCAAAATTATGTCATTGATAATAACCAAAATGTTATTAATTTACAAGAGCAAATGATACAACCACTGGAACAATCACAAGAACAATCACAAGAACAACTACAACAACCACAACAACAACAACTACAAGAACAACTACAACAACAACCACAACAACCACAACAACAACAACTACAACAACCACAAGAGCAAATGATACATCAAACGATTTTAAAGAAAATAATTATTTGTTCCAAAGATAGAGATATGGAAGAGTTTCCTTTACCAAATAAATACAAAATAACATTAGAGCAACCAATGAGATATATAAAAAGAATAAAACTAGTAAATATTTTAATTAATTTTAAAAAAGAAAGAAAAAAGAAAAATACAGATAAAAGCGAAGATGAAATAGAAAACTTTAATTATGCTATTTTAAATTTAAATAACTATGATGTAAATAAATCAAATAATAGTAAAATAAATAATAGCTTTGCTTTTATATATCCAAATAAGGTATATGATGAAGAAATATTTTTTGAAAATGAATTAGATGTATTAGAAGAAATAAATATAGAACTACTAAATCATAACGGTGATTTGCTAAAAATTAAAGATAATCATATTATCGAATTACAACTAGAAGTTTTTTAATATATTAATTAACTTTATTTAAATAAATGTTGAATGATGAAGACATTATAAATTTATGTAATAATATGATAAAATATATTACATCTGATAATAATACAGAAACAATAATAGGTTATTTATTAAGAGAAATAAAAGAGAATAATTTAATTTATATTAATCTAAATGAAAGTTGGTATTATTATGATACTAGTAATAAAATATGGTTAAATTATGATTTTAGAAAGATTTTATTTAATTCTGAAAATTTGTATAATTTTTTTAATGAAATTATTATAAATTATTTACATGTAAATAATGATTTAACAAAAAATAATAAAAATGAAATAATAAGAATATCAAAAAGAATATCAGAAGCTTTACTAAATAGAAATATAGATTATAATAAATTAGAAAAAGCTTGTAAAATTATATTCTCCTTGAATGAGAATATTTAAAATTAATTAAACAATATTATTTAATGAAATTAGCAACAGAACCAGATATTTATTCACCGGGAATAGATGATAATGGTAATTATATTGATATAATGCCTTCATTTAATTTTAATGAAAACGGTTATTATTGTCCTTGTGGTAGTAGAAAAGATAAAGTTTATGAAACAAAAACTAAATTACAAACACATAGTAAAACAAAATGTCATAGATCATGGCTTAATAATTTAAATTTAAATAAATCTAATTATTATAAAGAATCTGAAAAATCTAAGGAAATAATAAAATCTCAAAAAATAATGATAGGAAATTTACAAAAACAAATAGATACTAAATCATCTACCATAGATTATCTAACAAATGAACTAAATAAAATAAGTGAAATAAATAAAATAAATAACAATATTAAAATAGAGGATTTAATTAATTTTTAGTATAATATTGTTCTCTTAATTTAAATACATAATTATCGTCTAATCCTTTTTTATTAATAAAACTATTAAAACTCACATTTTTTAATGACCTATCTAAATAATATAGTGAAAACATTCCACATTCTGTTCCACCAGACTGGTGTTGTATTTTGTTATATTTAAAAGGCATATCTTTATTAAAATATTTTTTAGATTGTTTCTTTAAAGTTTTAATAAAATCTGTAATTTCTCTTGGAGGTTTATTACCAACACTATCATAATAATAAGCACCAAAATTCTTTGAGGTCTTATTTAGATTTATAAACATACTAGTCCAATGAGAACCAGATTGATAATGTTTATCCAAATTAAATACAAAACCTAACTTTGTTTTTTTATTTTCTACTAAATTTTTTATATTTAATTTACACATTATTGGAGAAACACATGTACCTTCTATTTTTGTTCTAAAATCAATTGGAAAAACTCCAATCATTTTAAAATTTTTATCATTTTCTTCATATTGCTTCATTACATTAAGAATATCATAAGTATTTAACCACTTATTTGGTTCATTATTCCACTCTTCTGGTTTTGGTGGTCTAAAATTTTCACTTAGTCCTTCATTTATTTTCATATAATTTTGCTTTAACCAGCAAAATTCATTATTTTGACATTTATCAAAATTTTTTTGTTTAAGTTCTTTCCATAATTCTAATTTATTTAAGTTTAATTTTATTTTATCTGAATGTGCTTTATTATAACTAGTAGCTATTTTAACTAATTCACTTTTTGAGTAACAAGTTGGAACATTAACATTCCCTTTATTTTTTGGAGAACAAGTTGTCATTATTTAATTTAATAGATATTTATTTTTATTAAATATTAATAAAAACTGTAATTTTTAAAAAATTGAAATCTATATTACCATTAAGGTGTTATCAAGGTATTTATATAAAATTCTTAAATTTATTTTAAGAATAATTATATAAAAAATATATATATTAATTATTAATTATAATGAGTGGAAATAATAATGGAGATATTTTTAAATACTTAAAAAAATTTATAATTGCCAGAGGTGCTGAATTTACTCATACATCAATGGGGAACCCATCACAATCTTATTATATTCAATCAGAAGATTATGATGACTTCATTAATGAATATACAAAGGCCATTAAAAATGGAGAAAAAATTCATATCACTGAAAAGCATAAAACAATATCACCAATATTATTAGATTTTGATTTTAGATTTAATGCCAAAAAATCTAATATAAAAAGATTATATACACATGACACTCTAAAACAAATTATAAGCACATATACTAATGTTCTGAATGATTATATCGAAATTGATAATTATGATGTATATGTACTAGAGAAAAATAATCCAACACTTGTTAATGATACGACCGGTAAAGATGGAATACATATTGTTATACCACAAGTGGTTACACAGCCAAGTTTACAATACATTTTAAGAAATAAATGTTTAGAGTTATTAAAACCAGTTTTTGAGGATTTAAATTATACTAATTCAGTTAATGATATATTTGATGAATGTGTAATTGAGAAAAATAACTGGTTAATGTATGGTAGTAGTAAACCTGATAAAGAAGCATATAAAGTAACAAAGGTTTTTAATGTTAATGGAAGCAATGTAAATGAAATAGATAATAATAAAAAAACAAAAGATTTAATTAAATTATTTTCTATCAGAAATAAGAAAAAAGAGATAAATTTAAAATTTGAAAAATCTTCTGAATTACAGGATTTTAGTAATATTATGATGGAGAAAGAGCGAGAAGCTCTAACATATAAACAAATTTTTAAAAAAACTAAAAACAATAAAAAAAATGAAAATGTTGATATAGAATTAATTAGAAAATTTGTTAAAATATTAAATCCACTACGAAGTGAAAATTTTGACAGTTGGATTAAACTTGGTTGGTGCTTAAGAAATATTGATTATAGATTATTAGATGAATGGGTCGAGTTCAGTAAACAATCAGAAAAATATCAAGATGGTGAATGCGAAAAGAAATGGGAATATATGAAAGAAAGTAATCTTGGTATTGGAACTTTACGGATGTGGGCTAAAAATGATAATTTAAAGCAGTATGTTAAAATCATCCAAGAAGATTTACATAGTTTATTAGTTAAAGCAAAAAGTGGAACAGATACTGATATTAGTGGTGTTATTTATCAAATGTATAAATATGAATTTGTATGTTCTAATATTAAAAGTCAAGTATGGTGGGAATTTAAAGACCATAGATGGAAACAATCTGATTCTGGTTATGCTTTAAAAATGAAAATGTCAAGAGAAGTGTTTAAAGAGTTTAGTAGAATGGCGGCAGAATATAGTACAAAAGCAGTTAATACAGAAGATGAAGAGGATCAGGAAAGATTTACAAAGTATGCCAAGAATTATAATAAAATTGCTTCTGATTTAAAGAAGACACCAAAGAAAAGCAATTTATTAAAGGAGTGTTGTGAATTCTTTTATCAAGAAAGATTCGAAGAAAAATTAGATAGTAAATGTAATCTTATTGGATTTAATAATGGTGTATATGATCTAGAAACATATGAGTTTCGTGATGGTCACCCAGATGACTATATATCATTTACTACTGGTATTGAGTATATAGAATACAAAAATGATGACCCTATTAATTCAGAGATTACAGAATTTATAGACCAAATTTTACCAAAGGAAGAAATGAAAATTTATTTACTTAAATTATTTGCCAGTTTCCTCAGTGGTAATATTAAAGATGAAAAGTTCCATATCTTTACAGGAACAGGTGCCAATGGTAAAAGTAAAATAATTGAGTTATTCCAGAATGCTTTTGGAGATTATTGTGGACAATTTAATGTTACCTTATTAACACAAAAGAGAGTAAAATCAAATGAAACTAATAGTGAATTAGCACAAGCAAAAGGTAAAAGATTTATGGTATTACAAGAACCTTGTGAAGATGAAAAACTAAATACTGGTTTTATGAAAGAATTAACAGGTGGTGATAAAATTATTGCTCGTGGTTTATATAAGGACCCGATGGAATTCAAACCACAATTCAGTATTGTTTTAACTTGTAATCATTTACCAAATGTTCCAAGTGATGATGGTGGCACTTGGAGAAGATTAAGAGTAGTTCAGTATAGTTCTAAATTTATAGAAAACCCCAATCCTGTTAAAAAAAATGAATTTAAAATTGATACTGAATTATCACTTAAATTTGATGGTTGGAAGGAAAACTTTATGGGAATTTTAATTCACTATTACAAAAAATATATGAATGAAGGTATTTATGAACCGGAAGAAGTTTTAATTTGTACTAAAGAATATCAAAAAGAAAATGATATTATGAAAAATTATATTGATGAAAGAATTGGTAAAAAACAACATAGCTTTCTTACACAGAATGAATTATATGCTGACTTTAAATACTGGTATAAAGAAAGTGGTCATAAAGTTAAAACAACACCAACTAAAAGCAATATCAGTAAATATTTTATTAAATTATTTGGAGACTATAATGGAGATTCAAAAGTAAATGGCTGGAAAGGTTATGAATTAAATAATATTAGTATTGTTGATAGTAATGATGATATTTAGATATTTTTAAATACAAATATTACACATAAAAATTAAAATTATAATAAAATTATTTAAAATTTGAATTTTTTATTTATATAATTAATAAATAAATATTATATAAATGGATTACATGAATACAGACAATATTATAAAGAAATCATTTACAATTTTAAAAGAAATGTTAAATGATAGGGATGAAGATATTACCAAAATCGAGAATATGACAGAAGAGGAATTATTATCATTCTATACTAATAGTTCCATATTTGATATTGAGGTAAATGATAAACTTAAAATTATTTATAATATAACTTCTAAAATTAAAATACAAGATATTCGTAAGTTTATTAATATTGATGAAGAGAATGAAAAAAATGATTTAGATAAAACTATTATATTTATATCAAAAGAAAAATTAACTACAAATAATTTTAAATCATTTAATGAGTATAAAAATAAAGTTAATTTACAATTCTTTTACATTAAAGAATTATTATTTAATATTTATAGACATGAATTAGTACCAAAACATGATGTTATTTCTTCCAATGAAGAAATAAAAAAGATTATGGATAAATATTTAATGAAAAATAAATTTCAGTTTCCATTAATATTACATACAGATCCAGTATGTAAATATTTAAATATTAAAAGTAATTCCTTAGTTAAAATAACAAGACCTTCACCTACTTCTGGAGAATATATTTTATATAGATATGTTGTTTAGGATATAAGTGATATTTTATAATGATATAATTAAAAGGATATTTTTCTATTTATATATATTAAATAATTATAATGGCACAAATCTCAGATGAAAGAATTAAGATATATAATAATGAAGGTGACCAGGCATTTCCAGGGTTTAAACAAATATTAGAAGATTATGCTGAAGTTAATGAAATTGATACATTGAAGGAATCTTTTAATATTGTGACATTTAAAGAAAGTTCAGAAAAGTTTTTTCTAGCATTAAATGACATATTAGAATATAAAGTTGATGAAATTTTTAAATTTTATACTTTACAAAATAAATTATCAGAAACTATTTTAGTAATTATAATACATGCTTTATATTTTGCTAAAAGTAAGAGTAGTGTTACAAGTAATTATAATAGTAATGACCTAGATAAATATAGAATTACTTTATGGAATAAACTAAAAGGAACATCTATTGATAAAGCTCTGTCAGCAGATGTCACATTAACCGCAAATGAATTGGTAATACATGAAAATTTGCATGATGCTAAATTATTTGAATTATATAATAAAGTAATTGAGGTTGAAAATTCCAATCATGAAACAATCTTTTTGAATAGAATTAAAGAATTATCAAATAATATAAATAAATATTTCTTTTTAACAGAAATCCTATTTAAATTATTATCAGATACTAAATATAATGTTGATAGTAATACACCCGAAAATGTAATTGTTAGAAATTTCAGTGGGTATACAGACCCTGAATTAGGTATTACAGGGCCTAATAATTCTACACTTTCACGGTATTCCAGACAAGATGCTTGTACAAGTGATAAACGCAACCCTAGATTTATAGTATCACAAATGAAAGATAAGTTATTAAAAAATATTTATGATATTGTTTTAAGAATTAATAAAGATAAAAAAAAAATTGAGGATTCATCACAAGAATTAAATAATTATGATATTGATGACATAGAAAATGATATTTCTAGACTTAAAAATGATAAAAACATTGATAGTAAAAAACTAACCACACTATTAAAGAAACAAAAAGAAATTAATTCATCAAATAGAATATCATTTATTAAAACACTACTATTATTTATAGTACTTACTATAATTATAGGGTCAAATATTTACATATCAACAACAAATCAACCAAATAAATTATTACAGTTTAATATTTTCGTTATTGTAATAATATTTATTATGAAATTTTATTATCTATTTAAATAAATAAATAATATGTCATTAGATATTACTAAAAGTTACAATGATAATTATAATAGTGTTTTAAAAAATATAATACCATTACTAATTGAAAGAAAATATTGTTATTCTTCTGCTGATTCTAAGGGAACATTTAGTGATACAAGACCAGATCCTAGAACACCAAGATCAAATTATAATATATTTGAACAAACAGAAAAACCATATATTTTTAAAGAGGATTCTACTTCAGGGAGGTCCACATATCAGCCAGATGATTATTTAAAAGAAAATGTTATAAATGCTTTTACTAGTAAATTAATTACTCAATTAGGGGTATATACTTCTCTGTCAGAGAATTCTCTTCTAAATCAATCTCTTAGTAGTGCTCAAACAACATTACGAGGACACCAAAATAATATTATTACAGATTTAAATAATGATTTAAATATTTTAAATAATAAGAATCATAATAATACTTTACTATATTCAAGAAAAGATTTTAATAAAAATAAATATATATTTTATAGAAATATAATAGTAAATACTATATTAGTATTTGCCGTAATATTTGTATTAAATTCATTAAGTTCTGGAGATGTACCATTGTTACCTAAGGACTTAATATTTTATGTTAATGCTGTTATTATTGGAGTATATATGACATATTTGGTTCTTGTATTAAATTCTGTTAATAATAGAAATAAAACAAATTGGAATCAATATAATTTTAGAAACATAATAGTAGAAGAAAAAGTTTAAATATTAATTAACTAGCTCTAATTCACCTTGTACGGTTACTAATGAATTTGTATAATTTCCACTAAAATAAATTGTATCATTTTTTTTATTAAAAATATTTGTTTGTATTTTTTCTAAATTTTCATCACTACTATCAGTAATATAGTTTTCTGTTATTACTATATTATTCATATCTTCCTCCTCCTCAAATATTTTATTTTCCATTTCAGTAGTTCCATTTATATCTTTATTTTCATTTTCCTTAATTTTATTTTTATTTTTTATATTATTCATAAACTCATTTTTTATATTTTCTATATTATCCTTATTATGTAAAACTATCATTATTATTAAAGAAATTGATAATAATAAAGATACTGTATAATCTACTTCAATAAAATATAATATTAATAGAATAAATAATATTTTAATACCATCATCATTTACTATTTGAAGTAGAATATCATGTTTTACATACGGAGACAATAATATATAAAGACATAATAATAATTTAAATATAAGTATATATTTTTTATTAAAATTTGAATATTTCATTTTATTAATTAATATATTTTATTAAAAATGGATAATGAAGTTAAAAAAACCTTTCTATCTCATAGAGGTTATGGTATACTTAAATCTGAATTTAACTTTAAAGATTTAAATAGAATTAAGGATGAATTAACAGTATCTCCAAAAACAATGAATACTTTTGGTAATTCCAATCCAGTTAGATATAGTATTTATGCAGAAAGTAGTAAGAAATTATATATTCCAAAATATTATGGATTACAGAAATTTGGAAAACCAGATGTTAATAAATTACTTGATGGTATAGATGTAAATATTAAATTTAATGGTGAACTCCGTGAAAATCAAATTAAACCAGTGGAAAAATTTTTAGAATCTGCAAGAGACCCTAATAAAATGGGTGGTCTTATTAACCTTAGCTGTGCTGCTGGAAAATGTCATGGTATTGATACTCCAATTATAATGTTTGATGGAAGTATAAAAAAAGTACAAGATATTAAGATTGGTGACCAATTAATGGGCGATGATTCAACACCAAGAACCGTATTAAGTTTAGCAAGAGGTAGTGAAATGATGTATGATGTTATACCATTAAAAGGAGATAAATATACTGTAAATGAATCTCATATATTATCATTAAGGTCTTCTACAAATAGGTCAAAAAAATTTAAAAAAGGAACTATTGTTGATATACCATTAGTGGAATATTTAAATTTACCTAAATCATATCATGGTAAAGGAGGAACATTATTAGGCTATAGAGTTGGTATTGATTTTTCAGAAAAAAATATAGATTTAGACCCATACTTTTTAGGTTATTGGTTAGGTGATGGAACTAGTAGAAATGTAGGTATTACTACTATTGAAGAATGTGTTATTGATTATTATACAAATTATGCAAAAAATTTAGGTCTTAAAATTCGTAAATGTGATAGTAATGGAACAAGATGCCCTACATATTATGCTACAAATGGCAAAGGAAAAGGAAACCCAGAAAATAAAATATTAAATATGTTAAAAAAACATAAATTAATTAAAAATAAACATATACCACCAGAATATAAATGTACTAGTCGTAAAATTCGTTTAGAATTACTTGCTGGTATTATTGACTCTGATGGTAGTTTATCACATAATGCTTATGATATTATACAAAAAAATGAAACATTATTAGACGATATAATATATTTAGCACGATCATTAGGTTTTGCTGCTTATAAAACTAAGTGTGAGAAAAGTTGTATATATAAAGGAGAAAAGAAAACTGGAATATATTATAGAACAAATATTCATGGGAAAGGAGTAGAAACAATACCTGTTAAATGTGAAAGAAAAAAAGCAAAAAATATAAAAAGACGAGCGAATCATTTAAATACAAGAATTAGGATAGAAAAAAAAGAAGTTGATAATTATTATGGTTTTACATTAGATGGAAATCATAGATATTTATTAGGAGATTTTCAGGTAACACACAATACTGTAATGTCTTTAAATATTATTTCACAATTGGGAAAGAAGACTCTTGTGGTAGTTCATAAAGATTTCCTACTAAAACAATGGAAAGAAAGAATAGAACAGTTTTTACCAGATGCTCGTGTTGGACTTATTAAAGCAAAAGTAATTGATATTGAGGATAAAGATATAGTAATGGCATCTTTACAAAGTCTATCAATGAAAGAATATGATAAAGGTACATTTGATGAATTTGGTTTATTAGTATGTGATGAGGTTCATAATTTTGCAGCAGAAGTATTTTCAAGAGCACTATTTAAAACAAATTTTAAATATTCACTTGGGTTAAGTGCTACAATTACTAGAAAAGATGGATTGTCAAAAGTTTTTAAATGGCATTTAGGAGATATTGTTTATAGAAATGCAAAAAAGAAAGTTGATATTGTTAATGTAGAATGCCATGAATATCATAATCAAAATCCAATATATTCACAGGAAGTTCTATTACCCTTTAATAATAAACCTAATATGGCTCGCATGATTAATAATATTTGTGATTTTCCAGATAGAACAGAATATATTGTAAATATTATTAAAAATATAAAGAAGAAAGAGAATAAAAGAAATATACTTATTTTAAGCGATAGAAGAGAACATTTAAAACAATTAAAAAAGAAAATAGATCAGTTAAATTTAAAAAACAGTGAAACAGGATATTATGTAGGAGGAATGAAAGATAATGAATTAAAATATACAGAAGATAATTGTGATATTATTTTAGCAACATTTAGTATGGCAGCAGAAGGTCTGGATTTACCTAAATTGGATAGTGTAATGTTATGTAGTCCAAAATCTTCTATTGAACAATCTGTTGGAAGAATTTTAAGAAAGAAAATGGAAGATAGAGTTTATATACCTTTAATTATTGATATTATTGATTACTTCTCTATGTTCATTAACCAAAGTAAAAAAAGAATTAAGTATTATAAGAAATGCGATTACAATATAGAATATATTAAAAATAATAAATCTAAATCAGTAGAAAAAGAATTAGATGAAATAAAACTAGAAGGTAAATGTCTAATTAAATAGATTTAATTAAATATAAAAAAAATATAAATTTAATATAAATATAATATGTTTGGAGCAGTTTTAAAAAATTCAATCTTATTTGTTTTAATTATACTAATAGTACATTTTCTTATTAATAATATTCTTGTTGAGAAAAAAATTGTTGTAAAAGAGTTAGATTTAGAAGAAGATAAATTAAATGGTTTTGATGAAGAAAAAGATATTGATATGGATTATCCAAGACCAGAAAGAAATACACCTAATACTAAAATGCAAGAATTATATGATTATGTTTTTGACAAAAATGCCTCAAAAGACTTAGATAATTATTATAAACTTGAGAATGATATTGATGCCAATAATAATAAAGATGTTGAAGTAAAATGTGCCGATGACTGTAACAATTATTGTAATACTACAAAACCAACACATGATGAACTAAAAGCACATTATGGAAATTTTAATAAATTACAATGCTCTGATAATTTAGATCAAGATAAACATGTATATGTTGTTAATAATTATAATGATGAAAAACCAATGAATGGTGGTAAATCGAAGGATTGTAATATTATGGCATTTGACTTATCTGATAACTTATATGAAAATATTTAAAATTTGAATTAAATTAAATTTATATAAACACATATAAAACCATATAAGATTTAAATAATAAATATATTTATTTAAAATGCAAATAGGATATATATCTTTTTGTGATTCTACTGCTTTTAATATTAAAAGCGAAAATGTAAAAAAAAATATTTTAAACACAATAGAATCCCTAACAGGTATTAAGATTATACAAAGACATTTTAATAATTTTAATGATAATCATTTTAAAAAACTAAATGATATACCTCATTTAGTTTCTCTAAAATCAAATGGTAATCCGTATCTTCTATTTCTAACAAGAATTAATTTTACTAATATTTCTATATTTATTGATAAGAAAATTCAGCCTGGTTATTTTCTTCCAAGAATGATTGTATCCTATTTCCAATTTGATGATAGTCTATATAGTAATACTTTATTTGATGGAGAAATGGTCAAAATAAAGGGTAATAAATGGAATTTTATTTTAAACGATATTTACATACATAAAAATAATAATTTATCAAATCAAAATATTTTTAATAGATTAGATATTATTTATAATATCTTAAATAGTGATGTTAATGTAAACCATTATGATATATGTAATTTTAAACTTAATAAGTATTTTAAATATTCTGAAATGAAATATATGGTAGAAGAATACAAACCTAAATTAAATTATACTTGTCGCGGAATATATTTTACCCCATTATATTTTAAATTTAAAAAAGTACTATACAATTTTGATAGTACATTAGTAAATTCTGTTAAAAGAGTTAAATATCAAAACAATAATGAATTTATGTCATCTAATTCATCAATTATTAAAAATCAAAATAAAAATCATAATCATAATCAAAATCAAAACCGAAATATTCCAATATCTATAAAGAAAGATGAACCAAAAAATACTAATATTCATGAATTCATTAATACAAATAAAAAAGATACATCGAGAGTTCTATCGAAAGATACA
>Ga0181419_1000292_pt1 | contig 17293 bp, 19 predicted proteins | sample 42SPOviralmetaG_FD_130144 | JGI IMG/M metagenome (GOLD analysis project Ga0181419, IMG submission 130144) | Marine viral communities from the oligotrophic San Pedro Time Series (SPOT) site, San Pedro Channel, CA, USA - 42 SPOT_SRF_2013-04-24 | ecosystem: Environmental > Aquatic > Marine > Strait...
ATTTTGTAGAATGAATTTGCACTGGCGCAGTATACAAAACAGTATGCCTGTGCTTTCACGAGTACCTTACCACAGTCGTATCACACCAGACTTTCAATTTAAATACTGGGCAGCCAACACTGGCATAAGGATAGTGGTGGTATGAGTCAGCCCAATTACTCACAACTACCAGTGTTCGGTCAGGGTGTAGCTCGTATTGCAGTGTGTTTTTATGGTTGCTATCGTACTGGAGACTATTGTTTGCCAGCATATCGTGCCTTGTTTGACCGTTTGGGTGTGCCAGTGGATTACTTTTGTACTGTAAAAGATGTGGATGAATACAGAACCAGTCACACAGTTCAGGGTGTAACAGCCCAACACACCAGCCAGCATATAACACAACGCATACATGATCTATTGGATCCTGTGGCTGTGCGTGTGATAGATCAACAGTGGGAGTCAGAAAATTACTACCGCAATCATGCAACAGCATGTGGTATGGGCGAAGCTATAATGCTCAAGCAACAGCATGAAGCCACCACTGGCACTGATTATGACCTGGTGTTTGTCACAAGATATGATGTATTGCCACAGGTAAACACAAAACTAAAAACCATACTCTCCAGACTCAATCGATTAAACTGGCAAAATCTGCACAGGATAGAGAATACTGTGGGCGATACCAGTGGACAGTTTATAATTACTAGACGTGACATACACAACATGGACCACACACCGCTGACACCTTTTGCACACGATTACTTTTATTATGGCACAAACCATGCTGTCAATATGATAGGAGTGGAGATATTGTACCGTGGCGCTCAACATCCTGATGCCTGGGCTACATTCTATAGACTTGCAAACTTTCATGCACTGTTGGATGTCACATGTAGACGATTAAACATACCTGTAATCACTGATCCTGACTATGCGGTGGAAGCAACCATTGTGCGTCCGTTTAGTGATTTAAATCTACCATCACACAAACTCACCAGTTGGCAGTATCATCGCAATGTATTTTTGGGTGACGGCAAGTTTAAACGTCCCACAGATGGAACCAAATGACGTATGTATAATTCAGGTGTTACTTCAACATCTACACTGTCAACCTGAGGTAAAACTATTGCACTGGCAAGGTCACGCAGTTGATCCAAGTTTAATACAGTGTTGCTAGGGCTTGCTGTACTGTCTACATCAAATGATGGCACAGCTCTACCAGTACTAAGATACACATCCTGGTTTGGTTGGAAACTAAAATCTTCACTGTACACAACAGCGTCATAAGGTATCCGGTGTTCATTGCGTACAATATGTACAACACTACCCCACAATGCCAGTACACTACCGCAAAACAAATCAGGATCGATTGTTACTTGTTGAGGGCTATAACTGTGCCACTGGTTCAGCATACGACTGCGACAGTAACTCACCGCAGTTGCAAACAAGTCTCTTCTAACCACTGCCACATTGTACCAGGGCAACTGATTCTCTTGATCAAAGTATTGACGACTATTGTACACATCATCAGCAACCAAATGTCTGATGTGATGTTTAACAACAGCTTTTTGGTCTCTCTTCATCCACTCAAGAGCTGCTCCTGGGTCAGCACGATTGTTGTAAGGCTCATTGTAATAGTCACTGTTTACCTTGAACTGTTCAGGATTAACAGCTTGTGTAATTGCTTTGGTTAAGTATGTTGCCTTTGTGCGAGGCAATGTAATTATTCTAATTCTCATATACTATACAGTCCTTTACGCTGCTGTAATCACTACTGAGTGATTGTTCCGTGTGTAGGTATTCTTGCAAGCACTCATTCCAGTTTAGTACAACTTGCTTTTTATCAGGACTAATATAATTAATAAATTTATTTTTATTACAATTAATTGGCCTGTTGTGTGTTACATCATTCCACAAATCAATATCCTCACCAAGTTGACTTCCTATCCACACAGTATGGTTGTAATTAAATCTATTTCGATTACTCAACATATAATTTAAATCTTTCCAAACACTACGTACATTTGATGTTAACTTTTTACAGTCTATGGTTATCTGGTCGTCAGGTATAGCTCCCCATACTCCCCATCGATTCTTTTGGTCACTGATGCTTAAACTTAATGCTGTCTCAAATAAGTTATTACGCAACACAAGCAATCGATAATCGAATAAACTCACATACTGGTCTATTATATCTTCATTGTCTGCGATATGACGTTTATGTATCTTGCTTACAAAGTATGGTTGTTGTTGAGTAAAGTCTAATATTTTTCCATTGTCATCAAACTTATCAAAAGGTTCATTACTGTAGTATTCAAAGTCCTCCACAGTCTCATCTATCCTGTCGTCCCAACGCAGGAATGTCTTCCATGCCCAAGTGCTTCCGCTCCTAGCCAAACTTAATATTAAAATTTTATCGTACAAAAACACTTCCTCTTCCAGGACCACTAAAGTGTTGTGTAAATCCTGCTTTGTTCCAGTCACCATATCCGTAAAATGTATCACCTGCTGCAAATCCAAAACCAATTGTACTGTGATCGTAATCCATATTTACTTCCACTGGTGGCTTGTCCTCACTTGTACTCAATAAGTTACTGTTGTTGACAGTGTAGGCTGGCACAACACTACTGAATGTTTCTATACTATTGTGTACATACATAGGACTAGGCCAAGACATCCAGTGATTAAATGGTGTTTGCCAACTGTCTACAGTACACATTATATTATATTCTTTCTTTTTTGTCATTAATTGATTTATATAAAAGTCACCCAACTTTACATTATGTACATATTGATCATTTAAATGATCTTTATTGTTCCAATCCACAACACAAACTCGTATCCAGTCTCCAATAGTGAGTAACTCAAAGTTATCTCCCAGTATATTATATTTTTTATAACTACCTTGCATAGTTTGTGTTCTTTCCTGGCTTCCAATCAGCATAGTGCAACTGACCTTCATCCCATGGCTCTGCACTAAAAACTATTACTGCACTCTCTCTGTTAATTTTATTCTCTATTAAATTGACACCATGCCAACTGACACCATAGTTGGGTGCAACAATGGTTGCACTATTCTCTTCATAGCTACCCACAGCTACAGTATTATATTGTTTTGTAACGGGATCAACTTCGTATATAGCAGTACCTGCTTCTGGATTGTCGTTATTGTCAGGAAAATAAAAAGCAAACGTAAACACTCTGGGCCATCCATCTTCATGCGGCTTTAAACTATAACCTGCACTAGCCCTTTGCCAGAATGTATAGATGCTTTGGATGGTATCACTTCTTGTATCTGTCCAACGACTGTATAATGCTTTTACAATATCAGGATCGTCAAAAAGCTCCAATAACATCTTGCTGCCTTCCGTACCTCCTGTATTTTTTATTTGTTTATATACCTCATCAGGTAATAAATTGCTCACATGTAACCATTCAAAACCGCCTTCTGTTCGCATAGGAGCATCCAGTAGTCGCTTTGCTATATGATTCATAAGTCAATCTCCATGGCTGTCTTAATTTTATCCGTTAATTCTTGTCTTGTTCCTGCAATAGTATAATCCCAATCAATTATATGTATTTGTTTTCCATCGTACACCATGTTATACTTGCTGATGTCATAAGGGTAGACAGGTATTGTGTGTTCACACATAGTATTAATTAAATTTATTAATGGCTGTTTTATATCTATGTTTACATTGTCAAGAGTATCTCCTTGAATATACTCATAACATTCTGCTCTTATACCTTTGTACTCATAACAATGATGTTTTCCAGGTATTAAATGTTTGCAACGATTGTAATTTGCTTTTGCAATTACTGCATTATATCCTAGATATATTTTTACTTTATACTTGTTATCCATCACAGTAAATGCATACTGTCTTTCTTTTGTTTGTATATTATTATGATCGAAGTCATGCAACGCTAGTCCTGACCACAGTCTGTTAACTACCTCTACTGCAACGCTCTCATATGTAGTCACAGGCGTACTTGCTATAACATATTGTAATGCAAGGTTTTCTGCATTTGTAAGTATTGTTTTACCTATCAGTGTGTTGTTGTTTCCTATTACTTTAGTCCATGCCATTTTACTTTTATCTGGAAAACTAAACTGATGCCAATCAAATACATTACTATACCATAACCAAGTATTGTCTTTTAAATGTTTGGCTGCATATTTGACATCACTTACTATATCACATTTGACATATGTGGGTTTGCAATTATTATAAACTGTTAACCATTTAGTCCACGTGTCTTTACTGATGCCTAAATGATTTAATTGCGTGTCAACTATTGTATCTATACTTGTATTATTATTTTTTAGTTCTGCTAATCTAGGATCATAATCCTTTTTATATATGGCCAACAAGTCATCCCAAGACATATTTGGATGTCGTGCTTTCATCATATCTTGAAACATTTTAAAAAGCACCGCTGTTGGACTTACATCATACCAAGTGTATGTAATAGATTTATTGTCTACATAATCCAAACAACCTTTGTACATACTTTTAAAACCTGCACACACACTTGCATAATTGTTTATACTAGGATCAGGAGGAAGTATCTCTCCATCAATAGCACTGTTTACTTCTTCTGTGTTTGCAGTATATACTCCAAACTTTAATAGTTTATCATCAAAATGGCTTTTTGTATCACTGGGTTGCTGTCTAATTTTACGTTGTGGTCTTATCTTATCTACTTGTAATGTTATAACAATACGTTGTCCCATTCTTATATCTAGATCAAACCATTCGCCATGCCATGCAAATTTATCTAATAGAGGAATAAAATCAGGACTATTGTGACTAATACTAGGAAATGGTTCCTGTATTACAATAAATTTAGGATTAAATTTATCAATTAGACTGTTTATATAATCTAATACCAACACATCATGTTTAAAATAATATAATATGCCTCCCAATACAATTGTATCGTACGAACCAGTACTATTAATATTCCAAGCATCACCTATTGTAAAGTTTCCATTGTGTCTTTCATTGCAATAGTCTATAGCTTCTTTATTATTATCTATACCCACAACATTACCATTGCCATTATAGTAGTCTAACCAACGTGCATGGCCGCATCCTATGTCTAAAATGTTTTGGGCACCGCAATCCTCTACATGCTGTGCTATGCTCTTGTACATAGGACTGGCGTTATCAGTCAACAAATAATCCCAAGTGTATGTCATAATTGATTATTATCCTTTAAAAAGTTAAACAGGTAGTCGCTATAATGTGTATGCACATCTGAATTTACATGACCAAACAAAGCACTAAAAGGCAAATTCTGTTCTTGCAAAGCTATTCTGCATTCTTGTAAACTATATGGGACAATTAATTTATCCAGCTCTTGCCGTATATAATATCTCTTGTGTGGAGGTATTAAATGTAAATCTGTTGCTAAGTCTACAAATTGTATTGTGTGGTTTCCAGTATTGCAGAAAAAATAATGTGGAATATCTCCCAACATGTACTTAATAGAATACAATGTGCTTATGAATTGCAAATACTTAAAGTACCCATCATTGCCAAACACAGAATCAAGTTCGTAAAATGTTTTATGTTTTTTTTCATTTGCCTGAGAACTGTGATGCGGTATAGTAGTTCCCCAACTTTGTAGTACTTCAGCAATTTGTTCATCCTTTAAATATTGATTTGTTTCATGTATTATAGCTTTAGGTGTTAATTGTGTATATCTATTAATGTAAGTTGTACCAATTAGTACCAATGTATTACTATCTATACGATTTTTAAATTGTAAAAAAGATTCGTAAATGCCTAAATTACTATTACCTGGCCTGGCATAGTTAATTACTGGCACATCCAGACGTTCTCCTAGTTTACTTGCATATGTTTCTTTAAACTCTGCACTTCTTCTATCTTGGGGATTGGGATATTCCTTGTCAAAATAACAGTTAATTGCATCTCTAATAGCTCTAAGATCTTTTTGTTGGCATTGTAATTTTCCAGTAGGTGCTATAGAAGCTTTATAGCGATCTAATATGGGAATAATATTGTCTAAATGTTTATTTTGTAACAGTTCGTCTCCTGCCATGAAGCTATCACCAAAGACAACTATTTGTTTAATGTTTCTATCCATGCCAAAAAATCACTCTCATATATATCTGATATATCTAAATTACGCCTTGTACTATATTGATTAATAAAGGAACTTAAATCTTTCATTTTGTTTATTGAAGAGTCTTTATCCTCATAACTTTTTTCTACAGTATCCAGATACTCACAAACACGAAGTAGATGTTCGTATTCAAAATCAATAACATATGCTTTATTAATATTTAGCCAGTGTTTTATATCGTTACTATAACGTTCTTTTAAATGCAGAGGCAAATTGTTTACACTTTGGAAACTTGGAAACCTAAGTATGTTGGCACTCATAGTAATAATTGTATTGCTATGTTTTTGTTTTAGTTTAATAATATTATCCAAGAACTCTACCAATCCTGGTAAACTTAATAGACTAATAGTCATCATTATATTAATACTCTTATAATTTGCTTCAGTAATAAATGTTTCTATATTATTATACCAGACATCCCACGTAAATCCTCCTCGTACGAGTTCTGAAATTTTGGGAGAACTTTCCGCACTAGTGTACAAATGAAAATCGTCAAACTTATTTGTTGCATTAATAAATTTATCAAGTACACTTGTACTCATACACATATTGGTGTTTACTGCTACACTGAACTTTGGGTTGTCAATTGTATCTATAAACTGCCAAAAGCTAGGACTCATTGTAGGCTCGCCTCCAGTTATCCTCAGCTCTGTCAAATCATCACTCAGTCCACTGTCTAACCATCTAAAGAATGCTTTAGCATAAGGTGTTTGCTCTTTAACAATATTAGCATCAAACTTATATAAGTTGTTGTATGTTTGTCCTTCAGGTGTATCTAACTGATAGCCGCCGTTGCGACTAATATCACTATTCCATGTGCTACTAAATTCACTATTGCAATATGTACACGCTAAGTTACAAAGGTTATCAAAACTAATCTCTACAGTTGTAGGATTTATATGTGTATGCGGACTTGCCTCTGCAATCTTTTTTAGTTGATCATCTGTATATATTTTGCTTTTATAAACTCTATCACTGATTGCACTAGCACTACTGTCTTCTACTTTCCAACAATAGCCACACTCATCAGGCCTACCGCCTTGTAGCATTTCTAGTCTTGCTTGCTTTTTTATTTTTGTATTGTGTAATGCACTAGGATCTTTCTCAATCTCATCTACATCAATACTGTGAGCAGGAGGATGATGGCAGCTACTAGTTCTACCATTGCTTAACCATATTGTACTGTTGTACCATTTAGCTGCACAAAAACCAGGACCAACTTTATTAAGTTTATCTAATAGATCTTTATCCACCTATGTCACCATGCTCACCTGAATGCAACCGCTCTAATGCGTCTTTACATTCAAAGTAAAAGTCTTTCATCTCAGGGAACACACTTAAAAAGTCTGTCTTATTACGTTTGTCCATTTTGTTAATGAACTCATAAAATTTTGAACGAGCCAAGTCAATGTCTTTGCGTTTTTTATCTGAGTTAGCTGGATTAAAATTTGTCCTGCTGTATACAATCCTACGCAACTTTGCAATTTCAAACTCCTCAAACCCTTTGTTCAAAGTCCAAGGCAATTGGCTTTTTTGGGTCAGCATGTACTCATAAGTTGGTAATAGAAATTTATTTACTAAATCTGTAGTACAGAACTTTGCATCCAAAAATACTGGATGCCTCAAGTATGGAATGTCAATTGCAGCCGCTACTTGGTCGCCGTGCTTCCAACTATTATTTTCAACCAAGAGTTCACTTTTAAATCCATTCTTGTGTATTGATTCAACATAATCTTTTCCTGCCAAGGATGCAGCTGGATTAAAATTATATTTTTCTCTTAGTTCTAAATGCCATTCAAGTAACCTATGAAAACTAGTAATACTTAGAATATTAAATGTACACATGATTATTGATCGTATGTTGGGCATAGATACTAATTGTTCGTATCTAGTTTTCCATAGTTCAAAATTTAATCCTGTGCGAGCATACTCAGCTCTCTTGCCCCAACCTTCAACACTTGTGTACACTGTTAAGTTTTTAATATTATTACTATCTTTAAGTTGTATTGCTAAATCAATAAATTTATCCCACAGTTTGTCTGGCACACTTAGATTGGTATTAATACTAATCTCAAGATCAGGTCTTGGGTTTTCAATTAAGTCCTCTAACACTTTAAATGTGTCTTTACTCATTAAGGGTTCGCCGCCAGTAATACGAAATACTTTAAGATTCTTTTGTAATTCTGGCCACCATTCCCAAAAAGCATCTACATATGGATTAACGTCACGATTTTTAAAGACTTCTAAATCTTGTTGCCATCCTTGCGCCCAATCTTCTTCAGTGGTTCCCTCTAACAATTTAACTGGACCATTTTGTTTTATTTCTTCATACCACTTGCTACTAGCATCAGGACCACAGTATAAACATTTCATATTGCATACATTACTAAAACTTACTTCTAAATATGTTGGAGTTACATCTTCATCACCTTTTAGTTTTACAATATCCTCATGGCTCTTTATTGCCCAATGCTCCATACTTTTACTTGGCCTGTCGCTGATGCTTCCACTGTCTTCCATTCTCCAACAGTAGTCACATTCTTTTGGACGCTCGCCTTTAAGCATGGCTTTGCGTTGTTCTTTTTTAAATTTTGTATTATGTAATGCGGTTGGATTGTCTTTTAATTCTTCTAATGGAATTTTATGTGTGGAGGGATGGTGACAACTGTGTGTCATACCAGTACCCAAATGCATTGTTACTTGATTCCATTTTGCAAGACAGAAACCTTTTCCAGTCGTATCCAACAAATCTCTCATTAAAGTATGATTGATATCGTTTGTACGGCGATTACCGTTTGTATCTTTATCCCAATCTATATCGCCGACTTTTTTCATAATTGTTCCTATAAGTTACCTTCTTGTCTTAACTTAGCACGTATTTTTGTTGCACTGATATCGTGTATGTCTTTTCCTAAGTCATGTTCTGTAAATGTATATCCTACACCACGCCCATAACTAATGTCTACAATATTTGGTACATTAATAATATTGTATTCTCTTCGATACTCGTATCCTTCTTCAGCTAAGGCTTGGATAATATTTTCACGCACTGATGTCATATCAAATGGATTGTCGTCCTGTATAGCTGTGCGACCTCCACTAACATCTTCTCCTACGATACCACCAACATTACGTATCATAATACATACTTGTCCTATATCAGCAAGAGCTCGTTTAAATAACTCTGTATGTCCAGCATGCCAAGGCTGCCAACGACCTAGCATTTGTGCTGTTGGCTTAGTACTATCAAACATCATTAATCTCCATCCAACGTTTTACTACGGGCATCAGTTGTTCGTGTGCGTTATTAAACCATTTCTCAATATGATAATCTACTTGCTCAGGAGGCTCAAACAAATCATTTGTATCTTCATATCTGCCTCGAGAAATAGTATCCATCCATACTGTAAAGTCTGGATTAAAATTAGTTCTTGCTTCTTCTGTGGGAGCAATAAAATCACATACTGCAATCTTACCTGCCATAACTACACCATCTGCTAAATGTTTCATACGCATTGATTGTCTAATACGACCAGACAAACTAAAGTCCCAATCATCATAACTCGTTCTTACTACGTCAGCATTAATATGTACACCGCCTACCAATTCTGCAAATGGTTTTGCTAGTGTAGTCTTGCCACTGCCTGGCAATCCAAAAATTAATATTTTCATTCCAATGTATCTTCGACCTGATCCTCACGTACCTGTGCGCCCAAGCGGCTAGGATTAACATATACTTCTTTAAAGAATCTACTTCCCTCAATTCCTAAATCTGCAATAGGAAGTCTGAGATCTCTTCGCAAATCTATACCAAGCTGATTACTTTTTTGTAATACGGCATCATAATTCCAACGCATGCCAGTACGCTTACAAAGTTGGTCGTCGTTGTCTTGAAATTGCGGTAGTACTTCAGTTTCAAAATAGTTAGTAAGCCATTTAAAGTCTCTAACATTTTTCCAGTCCCAAGTATCTCTGAGTACATTTGTCATATGGCAACCTAAACGTGCGCCATACACTGCCCATATGCCATTCTCACTATCATCTCCAACACTCATCCAAGTAAGTAACCTTTTAAAGTTTTTAGGATGTACTTGGGTTGCTAGTTGATAAGGATCAATAACATCTCCATCTACTAGTCCCATTTTAACACCTTCACGGAAACCAGCACGCCAGGCTTGTAATGGGCTACCATTATTCATAACATCGCAATAGATATTATTCATTTGTACATAATTAATGTTCCAACAAAAGTCTACTTGCGCTCTGGGATCATCTGAAGGTGCATTCTCATGTGTCTGCATTCCATACACAACAGGCTTTGGCCAACACTTAATTCCGCCGTTGCCGTATACTAATCCATTAATAGTATTTTTGCCTGCCCAACTAACAACATCTGTATCTTTGATCTTGCTCATATCTATTTCTGTACTAAAGAAATCTTGCCTTACAATATTATCAGCATCAACAGTAATAAATCTATCTGTATCTGCCATATCTGCCGCCGCTTTGTGCGCTGCATCGCTCCCCTCAACCCCGTGGCTACGTTTTGCCCAAGGGCATTTGTCTTGTAGGTCAGCAAAGTTTTCATCTGCATTTGGTTCGTCAAAGGAAATGTAAACAATATCAAATTCGTTGATACTAGTCATTTGTGTCATTTTTTGTCTCCATGTGGTAATGTATTCTTATTTTAGAATTTTTAAATGTAATTAACGGACTCTCCGGCCAAAATGACGGAGCCTTAAATATAATATCCTTATTACTGCATATGTCCTTAGCATCCAAAGTAATTGTTCCTATGTAATAGTCTATACTATTATTACAAATATGCAATATTAATTTCTTCTTTTTAAAGAAATAAAGTTGCTGTGTGGTTAAATTGGATCTAATAACAATATTTCCATTAAGTACTTGTATATTTATTTCAGCATCAGTGTCGCTATTTTCAACCAAACTAGCACGTTGTATATTTGTTATAGGTATATCAGTTGGTGTATCGTTTAAGCTAGTGCTTACAAAATCCATACTATACTTTTCAAAGTAAGGCTTAGTATATAAACTAATATCTGTCCAGTCAAGTGTTGCAGTGATATCATTTCCTATTTCAGCAATAGTGTAGCCACGTATAATTAATTCTTCTGAATCTAGATTTACAATCTTTATTAAACAATCAGGATTATTTTTTTTAGTTAAGTATAAATCAATAAGTTTATTATCTTCTGTAATTAAGTTTTTAATTTTACTTAGATGTAAATGTGTTGCAATACGTTCTAAGTTTACACTTACTTTAATCTCACCTGTTGTCTTGGAAATAGAAGCATGGAGGTCTGTATCTATAGGAGCAATATATGGACTTACTTGTTCCAGTTTGTTGCTTCTAGTTTTAATAACCAATGTATCACTTTTAGTATCAATGGTCCATATATTGTTTAATGGATCCCATAGTACTGCATAGTTGTTTTTGTTTTTACGACCTCTAACTAAATCTCGACATATTTGCGATTCTGTTTCTAAAATAGACTCACTATCATTAAATTCAGTGATACGTTTAGACGAGATAGACATAATCTTTCCCGTTTGTTTAATAAATTTAATCCACCATTTGCGATTAGTCTTTGGTAGTGTATCTATAATATTGTCGTTGGTCATTGAATAGTTCATTCGTTAAGAAGTTATCGTCATTGTAATTTATTAGTCTACTCACTGCATAGTTTTGTATTTTTACTTTGGCTTCTTTTGTACCCCATACACTAAGTTTATCAGTCCATCTATCCCAGTGTCCTAAGAATCCATTTTCTAAAACACCATGCATGTCAATATAACTAAAAATGTCTTCATCAATTACATTTACATCTACACCAGATATATTACTAATCAAGCTGTGGATAATATCACTGTTGTAATGTTTTGGTATATGTTGTGGAGAATAAAATTCCTTAGTCGCAGTTTGCCAATCCTGCATAATAACATCAGCCATTTTAAAATAACGTATTGCTGCATCAGAATCTTTCTTCCAGTAAAACATCGCACTTTGTACATTGTTACAATGATATTCGTCTTCATATATCTTTCTGTTTGCATTAGGAAGTTTACTTCCATTAAAATGAAGTGCTACTGATGGGAACGCAACATCATATCCATCAATTAGATAGTCCCACAACTGTTCTTGATTTTCTTTTAGCAAGGACTGACAATCAATAGCGATAGTATTGTCAAATGGACTTGCCCAGTATAGCTGCCAATCGTTCTGTCTTCTCACTTCTTTACTACTAAAAGGAAACTGGACTATTTCATCAAAAGGTTCATAGTATTGCTTCTCTACATCCTTTACATCTCTTGTTACAAGAGCAACAGCGGCATCCTTATTATGTATCTTTATACTATAAGCAAGACAAGTTGCTTGTTTATATTCAGCATCATTAAGTGCAGAAATTATATATCCCTTATCCATTTCTCAAATACCCCATTAGTTTTGGAGCTACTCTTGCTAATGCTCTTTTGTTCATTGCATGTATGTCTAGTTTGCTATGCTTTACTAAAATATTTTTCCAGTTTTCTATCGGATCATGAGATAGTAATATCCAGTCATCTATATTATTTACTTCAATAATATCATCTTTCTGACTCATAAAGGACATTGGTATATTATTAAAATTGTCAATAATATCTGACTCTTCCATACCATTTAAGATATGTGCAGCAATGCTAACACAATAGTCTGTTCTAAATAGCTTTCCTGGAAAGTTATAAAGGTATTGATAAAAGTCATAATTATCTGCCACATGAGACCATGTTTCAAAAAACATTTCACTAAACTTACTGCGGTCAAAATATATAACTGTACTCCACCACATTTTGATACCAACACTGTTTAGTCTGCGTTCACCCATACCTGGCTCTTGGTTGCGACTCGTGAGTGCCGTATCAAACATAGCAACTCTAGTATCGCTGTCAAATATTTGATTAAGGAAGTCAGTTTTTACAATGTAGTCGATATCAAGTAGCAGTGTTTGTTCGAATGGACTATACTCATAAACTTTATGTTTATTGCCATTACTAAACTGTGCAGTGAATTCTGCATATGGACTATCAAAATGACGTCTCATATTTTGTGGCAATGCATCATCAGTCTCCACAATGTAGTCAATATAATTTTTTATGTCTTCTTTGTCTTTGCTTTCTCGTAGCCAATGATGTGATCCATTATCTGTAATTAAACATACAGGCAAACCTAAATGTTTTTTTACATAGCCTGCCGCCAATAGTGCAAGTTCAATATAGTCTATCTGATCATTGTTGTAAGCAAAAAAGCATACACCTTTTTTGTCGCTCATTACCAATCCATAATTTGTTTGATATTTCTAGCTTTGCGTAGCTTGTCATATTCATTCATGTATTCATTAGTTGCACTGTGATATGCACTAAGTAATTTTTCTAATAGTTCAGATACGTCTGTAACCTTGATTGGATTTTCTTTACTATCTAATACTACAATATTTTTTTCTTTTCTTTCCACTAACATATTTACAAACGTAATAGTTTCGTGGTTAGCAATAAAAACTCCGCCGTTACTGTGTACCATTTGTAGCTGGGCTACTCTATTTTTTATATTACGTTTTTGATTGTTGAGGGTCAGTGTATAATTGGAAAACTCAAGAGCTTTCTGCAATCGTTCATCCATAGATATCTCCTAGAGTTAATTGTCTTAATTATAATAAGGTTTTACTAATAAGTCAAGTACTTATTCAGTTTCAGTTTTATCCCAACTAACATATGAATTTCCACTTTCATTTGTCCACTGGTTACCAGGATCATTAGCCTGCCAATCTATCTCAGCAGTCATATTATTGCCATTTACCATAGTAACAGGATATGGAACATTGATTGTTGACCATACTTGGTGCATTGAAATAGAAGGATTTATACGCTGTAAAAATTGATACTCAGTTGTTCCTTGTTTAAAATAAAATTCAGTATAGTTTGGATATATTGGGGTACTGTTAACTTGGTGGTAACTCATTTCTGATCTTATAGTATTATCTAAAGCAAATGTATCATCAGAGTCTTCTATTAATAGTACTTTTAGGTATACTGTAAATTCTCCTGTACTAGGATCTTCTTCGCCTTTAAGTAAAATACGTAAGCGTCTTGAATTATATTCACTTTGCACATGTATGTTTGCTCTTTCTTCTCTCCAGTTGTATTCCTCGCCTTGGTTAGAATATGAATACTCTCCATATTCTCCATAGCTAGTTCTTTCAAAACCACTTGCATCAAATACAACAAAGTAATCTTGTCCTGGTGTCATACTATAAAATCCTTCATTTAATAGTATGCCGTTATTTAATCCTGATGTAGTACAAGACACTGCACCAATTTCTATTTCACCTATGGACGTAAATAGTTCGCCCCATATATCAGTAAAGCTGCCGCCTGTACTTGTTATACTAAAAGAAATCCTGCCGCCTGCGTTAAAGTAATGTCTTGCATCATTATAACTTGGCCATGTAGCTTTGTATGCACATTCTAAATCATTGTTCCAGGTAAATCCGCTTGTTGTTTGGATAGGAACTGCTGATAAGTTTGTTGTAATTTGATCACTATCAAATTTATTTAAATATATATAATTTTCTAATACGCTTTTAATTTGGTTATAAACAAACAGTTCTACTAGAACTGGATCTGATGATTTTTGACTAGCTTCTGTTATTACAATAGGATTTATAAATGCACCTGCTGCACCCGATGTTGCCGATTCATCTGCATCAATATGCCAAAGCATTACATTAACTTGTCTAATAATATGATTTACATTTTCAGCAGTTACTATACTACTCTGTGCAACTTGCTGTGGATATAAGTCTGGCTGCCCCCAACCAAATTGTCTAGGATGCCCAATAGTATTATGTTCGCTATTCCAAAGATGACTACCTCCCTTCCAAACTTGGTTAAGAAGTGTAACTAATTCATTAAAGTGGGTAGCTTTAATAATATCATCAGTATCCAAGTTGCTTGTTGGAAAGTTGTCTGCCATAGCTTATTTTGCTCCTACAACCGCTTCAACTAATCCTTCGCCTAACGTTGTTTTATCTTCCAAAGCACGACCAACCATTCTAAACCAATCGTCTCCTTCTGCATGTTCAAACTTTGTTACGCCGCGAGCTACTCCTGGAGTTTCACTTGCAACTAAACGTTGACCTTTTTTAACTTCGCCTATTACTCTAACTGGTACTCTGCCTTCTAATGCTACTGGTACTGACGTACCTTGCATAGCACTGTTCATTAAATAAGCTGGATTGCTACTTACTACACCAAATACTTCCATACATAATGCTTCTGATGTCTGTGTAACTTCTGCCTCGCCACCAATTTTTAAAACTGTTCCTGGAGTATACTCTGCATCGCTGGCATATAGCTCTGCAAGGTCAGCATACTGTGCTTGTGTAGCAATACCATGCATCTTCATTCCGTCTTTTAAATTTAGGCCTTTGTATATTGTATTCTTAGGGGCTGTTGTATCTCCGCCATTCCAGTCAGTTCTAAAACTTACTGTAGGGTTATGAGCTGGTGAAATATCCATTGTAAATTCTTCATCAGCACTAAACACACATATAGGAACAGTATTTCCTCCTACACTGTCATAAATTACTGTAAGATTATGTAAAGTATTACCGTCACTATTTTGTACGACTATAGTTCTTATATTTGCACTGAATGGTGTCCAAACATTACCATCGTAAAATTTAAAAACTCCATTAGGTTCATCATACCAAATTTGACCTAGTATAGGTGTAGTAGGTTGTCCTTGTGCAAAATTTTCCAACAAGTCCACAAAGTTTTGTGCAATTGCTTCTCCATATCCATAATAGTCTCTACCAACGAGCTGCAGGTCTGTTTCTAAATTAATTTTTCCGTCTTCTACTTGTATCTCATCTGATACGCCCTGGGTATCGTTGCCCCATTTTTTTACTGTATATGCCATTTTTAAACTCCTGCCCTTATTCTTAATGAATATATAATCTCTAATTTTCTATTTTTACTTTTCTGAATTGGATGGAAGATAAGATGTGTTAAAAGATTATTATTGTTTGTTACGAGTGCAATCTCATCAAATACATAATCTGATGGATCTTCTGAGTTAGTGCTTTCATCTACTAGTTTAGCATCTGCTGGATCGTTATAGTCCAACACCACAGTAAACACTGCATCACTGTAAGGTTGTGTTTGGTGTTCAACAACTTCACATGATGTTATAGGCATAGCAAATTGAGAATTATCAGTAGAGCTTGTGGGTGATGGATTGTACAATGTAGCATCCACTCCGTTCACATTTGGTGTTTTGTACTCAACTAATCCATTTGCATTAATTACTGTTCCGCCATAACCAAAATACATTTTATCAATATGATGTGCATTAACGCCGCTAGACTTTTGTGACAAAAGCATAGCAACTGCATATGCTAAATTTTCAAAATTAATAGCATTATACTTGTCAAGCAAAACTTCAGATGTGTCAACATCTCTGATGATAACATGTCCCTCTGCTGACACTTTTGGTTGTTCTTTAAACATATCTTCCATAATTCATAATTCCTTATGTAGTATTTAGCCGACATAAACTCTTGTTTATATCTCTAATCCTTGTCCTGAATCTTGTATCGCTTTTCCGTAAAGCGATTTATCACTATATAAAATACTCATGCCTTTGTGATTAAAATAACCACCAAAGTTAGGAGCATAAGGTTGGTTTTCATACAGTACTCTATCAAATCCTAGTCTTTCATTTATAACATAAAAATTAGTATCTGATACATCTGTTATATTATCACCTATAGCATGCGCTGATACAAAAGTGCCATTCAGTCCTCTTTGTATAATAATAAGTGTATTACCATCCTTGTTATATTTTATAAGCTCTGCGCCTATAATTGCATACCCTACTGCTTCAAAGTTTGTTGCATCTGTAATGTCTACTGATAATCCACTTTCAGATAATTCAGTAGTTATATCTGTAGTATTATTGTCTGTAATACTATACACTGTAGTATATCCATAATTGTCTTGTATTAGTCTGAATGTACGAGTACTTGCTGCAAACGTACCTTGATCTTCATTAGTCTGTACAGTAATATTGAGTAACTCTTGCGGCCTTAAATCAATA
>Ga0181419_1000295_pt1 | contig 17184 bp, 19 predicted proteins | sample 42SPOviralmetaG_FD_130144 | JGI IMG/M metagenome (GOLD analysis project Ga0181419, IMG submission 130144) | Marine viral communities from the oligotrophic San Pedro Time Series (SPOT) site, San Pedro Channel, CA, USA - 42 SPOT_SRF_2013-04-24 | ecosystem: Environmental > Aquatic > Marine > Strait...
GTATGTGAGAAGAGCGTCTTCTCAATCATCAGGAACATTTTACATGGGTTGTTATAATGCATATCCTGGGGGCACAAGTACAACTGTAAATACTAATCCTTATTTTTATGTTACAAGCATGGGTAGTCTTCCTCAAGGTGTGTGGTGTCTCGTAGTAGCTTACCTTGCCCCTATAAACTATAATGGAAGTGAGCCCGGGTATACGGGAATCTATAGATTAGATACAGGGGATCGGCTAGTGGGGCAAACTTTGTTTAGGCACTACAGTACTACTCAGAATATCAGAACCTATATGTATTATGCAGGAGATGGCTTAACAAAGTGTGACTGGTATGCGCCAAGAATACACTTAGTAGATGGTACAGAACCAAGCATTACTCAATTAATGGGATATGGAAGAGTCTACGGATCGAACGTAGACTTATAAGGAATACTTTATTATGAAATTAACTGGCGTTTATCAAATAGAATTAGATAATTTAACTACACTTCCTCTCTGCTATATGGATGAAGAGGGAGAGTGGCAGGATAATGATTTTACAGAACAAAATTTATCCGATTCTGAAATAGCTCAGGCACTTTCTCTTGCAACTTCAGAAGCAAAAACTGCTTTTAAGCAGATACATGGAGCCAGGCACGAGTTAGTGGTGGATTAAACAATTCCAGACATTCTATAATAAAAAAGGGGCTCAAGGCCCCTTTTTGTTTTACTGTACTAGCTCACCTTCTGGAGGAGCTTCGTCAGTTTGCGGATTTGCAATTTCTTCTTTCAGAAGGTTTGTAAATCCTTGTCGTGCTACTTCAATCTGATCTGCTCGTGCAGATGTTTGGGTAGCTTGTTGCTGAAGATCCTGCAACTGACTTACCAAATACTTGGCTTTGTCAGAAAGATCGTCAATTACGTGGTTCTCGCCATCTAAAACGAGGGTTGGCTTTTCTTGTACTTCAGTTGTCATAGTAAGTTCCTTACTTAAAAATGTCTTGCCAGTTACCCGTAGTACTTGCACGTGCGTACTCGGTGGCTCGGTTTTCGAAAAAGTTTGTGTGCTCTACTCCGTTTAACATATAGTCAAGCCAGGGTAAAGGATTTTCTTCGCTTGCAAATATCTTCTTCATTCCTAGGCCAAGAAGCCGACGGTCTGCAATATAGCGAATATACTCTTTTACTTCTTGTGCAGTTAGTCCAGGTACTTCAGCCCCCGAAAAACACAATTCAATAAAAGCGTCCTCCAGCTCTACAGTCCTTTCCGCAGCACAATAAATTTCATACTTCAGATCGTCATTCCATAGTTCTGGATTTTCTTGAATGAAAGTTCGGAATAATTGAGACATGCCCTCAACGTGCAATGTTTCATCACGAATAGACCATGTTACAATTTGTCCCATACCCTTCATTAAGTTATGTCTAGGGAAGTTTAACAAAATTGCAAAACTACTAAACAATTGTACACCTTCGGTAAATCCGGAGAAAACAGCCATTGTCTTTGCAATGTCCATTGGAGTTTCCATTCCGAAGTTAGCTAAGTGTTCATGCTTGTCGAGCATCTCTTTGTGTTCGAAGAATTTTTGATATTCATCGTTCCCAAATCCAAGTGTCTCTAAAAGCAACGAATAAGCCTCCTGATGTACCGCTTCCATAGCGGCAAAAGCAGAAAGCATCATTCGTATTTCTGGCTGCTTAAATGTTGGAAGATAATGTTTAGCATACCCACAACATACATCTACATCAGCCTGTGTGAAAAATCGAAAGATATTAGAAATAAGTTTCTTATTTCCATCAGTCAATTTTTCACGATAATCTTTCAAATCATCCGCAAGATTTACTTCGTCTGGAAGCCAATGCATGTGCTGTTGAGACTTATAATGCTCAAAAGCCCACGGATAATTGAAAGGTTTATAGTATTCTCTTTCAGTTAATAGATTCATATTATCACCAATTATGTACTATGTTTGCCATAATGAAAAAACAAGTTACAAAGTTAATTAATACAATAGTAGTCCGAAGAACTGCTACTATATTGTCATAATCTGCTGTTTTCTCATCTGAGAAACTTCCGATTGTATATTTCCAAATTGTCCAAATTTTAGCCTTCACAAGCTAAACAACCTTCTTCGTCAATACTTTCTAGTATTCTCTCTCGAAGCACTTCGTCAGATACTGTTTCTGCTCTCTTAAATGCCTCGCTTCGTAGATAGTACAAAGTCTTAACTCCTCTTTTCCAGGCCATCATATGAATAGCGTGAAGTTCTGCCTTTGATACATTTGCTGGAAAAAAGATGTTCAAAGACTGACTTTGGCAAATAAAGTCTTGCCTATCTCCTGCAAGTTCAATAATCCATCTCTGGTCAATCTCTACTGCTGTCTTAAATACTTCTTTGGTCCAATCATCTAGGAAATCTAAGTGTTGCACAGATCCGCTATTAGTAATAATACTTTTCCATACGTCATCAGTATCATGCCCTAAATCCTGAAGAATATTCTCCAGATATTCGTTTTTAAGTAAACTGGATCCTGACTTAGTTTTTTGCGTAAATGCATTAGCCCTGTATGGCTCAATGCTGGGACTAGTATTACCGCAAATGATACTAGAAGAAGCATTAGGAGCAATAGCGAGCAGATGAGAATTCCTAAGTCCACTGCCCATCCCATCAGGGCAATCGCCGCGTTCTGCAGCAAGTTGTTGAGTTGCACGCACTGCCTCCGATTTAATTCTACTAAACATTTGTAGGTTTCTACCCTTCGCCATTGCACTCTCAAAAGGAATGTTGTGCCTTTGTAGATGAGCATGAAACCCCATTGCGCCTAGACCAATACTTCTTTCTCTCATTGCACTATAACTAGCACGAGAAAGCTGATCAGGGGCGTTTTGTATAAAGTGTTCTAATACGTTGTCGAGCATACGAACAAGATCAGGTATAAACTGATCGTTATTTTTCCACTCATCGTACTCTTCCAGATTTACACTCGATAGACAACATACCGCTGTGCGGTCTTTATCTGTAGGAAGTGTAATTTCGGAACATAAATTTGATTGATGTACACGCAAGCCAAGTTCTCTTTGAAACTCAGGTACTGCTTCATCTACTGTGTCTCGAAACACAATGTAAGGTTCTCCAGTTTCCACACGATTTTGAATAAGTTTTACCCAAAGTGTTTTCGCAGGAATAACCTTCGTAACTTTTCCGGAGTGCGGATCAATCAGAGGCCAAGAATCATCAAACCCTGGCTCTCGGGTAGCGTTTTCGATGAGTTGCATAAAATCATCTCCAATCATTACACCGTGGTGAAGGTTTGTAGATTTTCGATTGACGTCTCCACCAGTCGGTTTTCTTACATCCAAAAATTCTTCAATCTCGGGATGAGAAATATCAAGATATGCTGCATAACTTCCACGACGTGTTACGCCCTGAGAGAAAGCAAGCATCTCTGCATCTACAACCTTCAAAAATGGAATAACTCCAGTACTTTCGGAGCCATTGCTCGTTTTCGAGCCTACACTCCGAACCCCGGTCCAACATCCTCCGACCCCGCCACCGACCGAAGAAAGAAAAGCATTTTCTGTATAGTGGCTAGTGATACCTTCTCTGCTATCGTCAACATAGTTTAGAAAGCAAGATATGGGTAATCCACGGGTTGTTCCACCATTTGATAAAATAGGCGTAGAAAACATAAACCATAGCTTGCTAGCATAGTCATATAATCTTTGCGCATGTTCATCATTGTCTGCAAAAGCTTTAGCAGCTCTTCCAAATGCTTCTTGAGGAGATTTCTCCCCGTCTACAAAATATCTATCTTCTAGAGTTTTTAAACTAAACTCTGACAGATAGTTATCCCTATTATAACTAAGCTGCATTAAAAGTACTCCTTATAGCTGAAACATTATCAGCCCCTATTGCATCATCGCAATACGTTATTAAATCCATCAATTCATAGTTCTGTAAGATTTGATTACCGTTTGCATTGAGGGCTTGAATATGTTTATAACTACTATTTATTGGTAGTGAGTCATAAATATTCAGCGCATCTCCATACTCTTTTATCAAAGATACAGCTCTTTTTGGACCAATCCCAGGAATACCTGCTACATTGTCCCCTTTATCTCCAGTCAAGCACTTCATAGAAATATACTGTTCCGGAGTAACTTCGTAGTGGTCAGACCAATTATCTAATGTAACTTCTTTGCGAGTCACATAAGAAAATCTTCCAACATTTTCTTGGATTAATAAGTCCCAGTCACGATCACTGGAAACTAACCAAATGTGTTCTAGATCATACGCATCTTTTTCTTTTACTAAATGAGCCGCGAGATCATCTGCCTCTACTCCTTTAAATCTAAGTATCGTATGTTCTTCCGCTAGTAACTCTAGCGTAGCTTCGTACTCTTCGAAAAACTCTTCGAAAGCTATTCTCTCTTCTTCCGATTGTTCAGCAAACTTATCTTTACGATTTTGCTTATAATCAGGACTTATATTTTTTCTATAAGTTGAAGAACCCCAGTCCGCTGTAATTATAATATTATTACAATTATAAGATTGCGCTAGACTTATAACTGTTCTTTGATACTCATATCGAAAATCAGTTCTGCCTTGATGCTTCCACCTAAAAGCTAAGTTTAGGGCATCTATTATCAGCGTACTGTTTGCATTTTCATTTATTAATTTATCTGAAAAATTAAATGCCATTTAAAAACTCCACCTTTTCTTCTTTTAACCAAGTTTCTCCTAGCAGAATATAACAGTCTAGAAACTGTATAAACATCCACTCAGAAGTATCTTTGGGCTGTAAGTTTGTAACTACAAATACAGGTGAGCGATTATACTTAAAGAATAACAAAGGTTCTTGACCACCTCCGGTAGCTTGTTGTATTAGTTTCACCCACCACTTTATTAAGTTATTTGTTTTTCTCGCTGTAAAAATTTTATCGGACAGAGGAGAACTTTCATAGTTTTTTACTTCTATACAAAATCTATTCTTCTCATGTGGTACATATAAATCCCCTTTCAGGTATTCTAACGCTCCAGAGTTAGGTACTCGTTCAAACTGATAACCTGTGTGCTCCCTTAACATGTCTCGAACTAGATATTCTCCTCGTGCACCTTTTGCTCTAGAATCTACCATTATTGCTCCAATCCGCTGACATTTCCTCTCTTAACTACTTCTATCTTATCAAGTAAAGGATGTGTCCATCCGTGAGAAACTACATAAGTATTAAGATCTTCTTCTAACAATACTTCTACTAGTTTTTCTCTACCACTGTCATCAAGTACATTAATTACTTCGTCTAGGAAAAGAATATTAATTCTTGACTTAGAAATACTACTCATTAGCTTACGAATAGCAATCAAAGTAGCTGTATTCACCCTAGCCAACTCTCCGGAAGAAAGAGCTAAAATATCTACTATGTTCTCATTGTCTGTGATTTGTACATTTAATTTATCATTTGAAACAACAAACTCAAGCGTAAAACGCCCATCAGAAAGCTCTGCTAAATAAGTATTTGCAAGTTCTTCCAACTCTTTTACCAAGTTCTCTATCTTGTAGGCAAGAAGACCGTTTGTACTAAACGCTTTCTTTAAAATATCAAGATTAGAATTTAAACTCTGATTTGTATCTAAGACTTTTTTAGCACTGTTTAGTTTATCTATAAAACCATCTGTTTGTGCTTGTATGATCTCTATTCGAGTATTTCCTCGAGTAATACGCTCGTTTTCCTCTGCAATTTTCTTTAGCTGTTCCTTAGCTTGTTTTAATGTAGTAGAGACTTTCTCTAAGCTACTTTTTAACTCTTCCTCATTCAGAATATCTTTGGGCAGAGAAGAGTCAATATTTCTATATAGCTCTTCCCAGTCTTTTTGCAGTTTTGCTCGTCGTTCTACTTCTTTGTTGTCTCTTTTGATATTGTTTATTATTTCTTCGTTTCTGGCCCTGTCCTCTTCTAAAGTTGACAGTAAGATATTCTCACTGTCTATTAACTCTTGTTTAAACGCTGGATCCACTTCCTGCTCACAAGTAGGGCAGTGATCTCCTAGTTTTTCGAGTTTTTGTAATAAGCTATTTGCAGCTCTTTTTGCGCCTTCTATTCGTCCCAGCTTCTCTTGATAAGAATCGTAAGACTGTTTCTCGATAGTAGGTAAAGACTGAAGCTCGGTAATATCAATAGTACTTAACATATTTTTATACTGATTATTTTGTATAATTTTTTTATTTTTTTCGGAGATATTTTTAAGTTCTACTGATAAAGAACGGAAAGACTTCTCATCTTCTTCCGTATTAATTTCTAAATCCAACAGAGGAAGTATGTTAGTACTTTCCAATTTGTTGTTTGACAACCATTTTTCAATAGTTGTAATTTCCGAGTTTACAGCAATTAACGCATTTGAAGACTCTTTAGAAGCCTCTTTAAATACTTCAAATAAATTTACATAAGCATCTAAGTGCAACAAATCTATCAAAAACTTTTTTCTGTTAGTGTCTGTAGCAGTTAGAAATTGTAAACTTGCATTTGTATTTTGATATACAAGCTGAGAGAAGGTTTTGAAGTCAATACCTAATATTTCTTGCAAGGTCTTATAAGTATTTGTCGCAGTATGACTAGAGATATCTTCCCCATTCTTCTCTAATCTGACTTTTATATTAGTTTTTCTATCAACTATAATGCTATAGTTATTTCCGTCTTTTTCAAACTCTAAGGATATATTATATCCTTTATTAACGTACCTATTAGGTATGTCTGCCTTCTTAATACCTTTTGAGTTTTTATTGTAAAGAACTTCTTCAATAATTAACGGTATGGAGGATTTCCCCATACCGTTTGTACCAATTATTTGAGTTACTGTGTTGTCATCTAAATCCAGTTCATTATCGGGACCGTAACTAAAACAGTTACTCCACTTGAGCTTTTTGAGCGTAATCATTATAAGTCCCTATTATATTACTAATTTGTACATCGGGCAACTCAAGAATGTATCTTAAGTACTCGACAAGCTCTTCTTCTAAAGTCATCTCTTTATCAATGACTAGAGTCGCTTCTGAATTTCGTTTTATTACTTTTTTATCCAGTAAATCTGAGTTCTCTACTGCAGCGAGCTCCTGTATATCACCTTCTATTTCATAGATAGTGTGATGGTAGTTCGTAGGAATCATATCTGCTGGATCTTGAACAGTTTTTCTCAACAGCTGGGGTAAGTGAAATCTATCCCACATCCAAGTCCAATCACTAGAGTTGATTAGTAAATACCCTGTTTCTACTTCTTTTCTATGAAAAGACGTTGTCATAGGGCTGCCTGGATATACAATATTTCTCTGCGTATTGCTATGAGCATGTAGATCCCCTGCAAATACAACCGGAAAATCACTAAATAAATCTAGGTCTATTTCAGGTTTTACGTGAGGGGGAATCTCGCCCCGTACATGAGTAAAGAGAGGTTTGCTTTTTTCAAACCAATCTATACTATCTTTTCTATGAAGATCTGCATAGGGCAAGATGCCAAAACCTAAGTCTTTGTCGATATAAGAAATATCTACAATATGTACTAAAGGATTTATGTCTCTAGTTGCTTGTTTTAACTGAGAGAGAAAAGTTTTGTTCTTTCGCGTAGCTTCGTGGTTACCGTCATAAATAAGAGTGGGCTTCTTTACACTTCTTATAAATGTAAAATAGAGGGATAACTCTTCCATACTTGGTATACGATCAAAAAGATCCCCACCAATAATGTGCATATCACAGTCATTTGAGACTTCGTGAATCTGCTCAAAGAAAGTATTATATCTATTTATTGCCCAATCAACTGGGACATTTTTTTGTCCCAGTTTTATGTGCCAGTCTGCTGTGAATAAAATCATGCAATCTTGAACTCATCTTCAATAGTTTCGTCAATTTCCTCGGCCGCACCCGTATTATCACGAATTTTGTCGAGAAGCTCCTTCTGAGCATCTGGAGTTGGACGAGGCATAACTTCATCCATAGATTTCAGATCTGCAACAGCAGCAAGCTCAGACTCAGTTAAAGCACGAGGCTTGCACTTTAATGCCTGCAACTGGTATTCCACATTGTATGGAAGAGGCCCAGTTTTTACTCGCTTAAAGCATACATCCCAGCCAGTTTCAGAGTCTGTAGGATCACCAAGATCTTCTGCAGCAGTAATGATTTGCTCCCACAGTTTCTTCTTAAGATTTACTACTTTTACCTGGCCACCATCAATACACTGAGTAGCGTAGCTCCAGCCACATTTAAGATCGGGATAGAATTCTCGTACCCAGTCTTTATCTAAGTTGTTAAAAGTCTCTTTGTTTCGGTCAAAAGAAAGACATTCAAAAGGAATGTTCTTATCGTTCTCACCTTTAATCCAGTAGACATAGCGAGCAAGAATATCTCCTACGAGACGAAACTTGTTATCACCATCGGTGTACTGAAAACTGCTGATCGACGACTTTTGTGCCGATCCTTTTTGTTGATTAAATGAAATAGCCATTAATGTATCTCCGTGTCTGGGACTTCCTCGTATAGAAAATGAACTCTATCATCTTCTAAATAAAGTAGCCTATTTTTGTTTAGAATGGTTTCCGGCTCTAGACCGGGTATCAATACCGCATCTAGAGTCGTATCTTGTGTTGTTATATATTCTACAGCAGAGCGAAAAGAACACAGCGAAATATACTGCGCGATTTCACGATAGCCGTACTTATGAGAATGGTATAGAAGTATATCAGGGTGTAGCATGAAACTCACCCCAGAAAAGTCTTTCTGCGAATATTTATAAATAGGATCTTTACGATTCTCTGGTACCTGCTTTTGAACAAGCATCCGGAAAATACGTACTACCTCGCGCACATTACCTTGTGACGCGTCATAAATTTTCGTCCAGTCAAATAAGAACATATATTATACTAAAGTTTAACCTTGTTGTCAAGAACTATTTTTTTATAGCTGTTTGATTTGATAACCCTGTTTCATGTAGTGTCCCATGCGAGTAGAAGCCTGTCTTCTGGCAGTGTTACCCTTGAGGTGTATATCAATAATCACCGGGTCTCTTTTATTCTCTTCTTTTCGTATGACACGCCCAATCAACTGAGTCAGTAATGGTTCGTTGTTAATAGGTGTACCTAAAATGAGGCAACTTAAGCTATTCAAGGAGATGCCCTCGGAAAAAATAGCTTGAGTACCGAAAAGGATCTTCTTTTCGCCACTTGTTATAAGAGACATACGTTCTTCTCTTTCCTCATGTGATAGCTCACCTGTAACACTAGTTGCGATCTCTCCTGCTAGTTCGGCGCAGGCTTTCATAAAGTGGACTCGATCGCTCACAACCAGCACTTTATGCCCCTTTGCGGCGTAGGCCGCAGCCAGCATAGCAACTGTGTGTCGATATTCATCATTATTTGTTAATGCAGTGACTCTATTAGCCCATGGAGTAATGGCTCCGTCCATGAATCGAACTTCGCTGTTCAACACATGGACGGTAGGTGGCATGAAGTTTTCCTTTGGGGGTTTGAAGACTTTATTTCCAAAGTAATCTCGAAATACTACATGTTTCCCGTCCTTTCTTTCGATAGTTCCTGATAGACCTATCTTATATCTAGCATAATTACTATCAATTATTTTAGAGAACGTCGGAGACGAGACATGGTGCATTTCATCTAGGATGATTGTGCCGAACTCTTTTTGTACTGCCCCGATATTACGGTAAAGAGTTTGAGTATTACCCACAACGACAAGACCCGAAAGATCCATGCTACCACTTCCAATAATACTTGGCTTAAACCCATAGACTTTTTCTACTTCTTTTGCCCACTGATTTCTCAGAGGTACAGTATGAGTAACTATGAGTGTTTTTTGTCCAAGCTTCCCTGCTATTGCTAATCCTGTAAAAGTCTTTCCCCAACTGACCCATGCGTTAATTATAGCATTGTCTTCGAGTTCATCAAAAACGGCCTGCTGGCTTTCCCGTAAAGGGAACTTAAAATCAGGAAAATCTACGGGCTTTAATAAACGTTTATCAACTATTTCGTAATCTTCTGGGATTAAATCCACGCGCCCGACAGGTATACTTACCAGATCCGCACGAATACGAACCATAGTTTTTATAACCTGAGGTGGGTCGTTTGGATTATATGTAGGTATCGTATAAGTTAGTTCTTTACTGAGAAAGTCCTTGTACTCTTGCGTTACCTCAAGATATATCCTGTTGCTGATTACTGCTTTCATTTATCACTAAATTCTTGTAGTTTATTCATATAGTTGTTTTGTCGCGCAGATGTATATCTTAAATTATCCACATTCGGGTTTCGTGGATTATCATCAATGTGATCTACAGACAACAAAGACCTGACAAATCGTATAGCTTCTTCACTTAGGTTAAACCCCCTTAAAGGCTCTGGTAAACTGTCTTCTGTTAGAGTAAGAAATGTATTGGCCACTAAGACATGAACATCTGCTTTTTGACGCACATCTCTTCCTGGCTGTAGTATCGTTACCGAAGGGTAGTGTATACTACTTCTCTTGCTTCTAATTACCCACTTTAACCTCATACCTCTAGGACCTTTCACCCCTCCATAGTTTGAGACAAAGTACTTGTCGGACACTTCGTCTTGATAAACTACAGGAAGCCACTCTTCTCCTGGCAAGTCTTCTTCCCCCAAATATTGTTGGGGAAAAGCTATATTTTCACGTATCATAAGCCCAAATCTGTTTTAGCTGTAATGTAGTCTTTTACAAACCCACTACGAACAATGTCTTTAATCTCAAAGTCTACTAGATCAAATTGATCCATTGCTTTGATGATGCGAATAAAGTCTTTTAGTCCATTTTTACTAAGGTCAGATTGTCGGAAGTCCCCGCAAAAAATAATTCTACAGTTTTCTCCTACTCGTGTAATTATAGAGTCAAGTTCATGAAAACTCATGTTTTGGCACTCATCTACTATAATTACTGCGTCTCTTAGCGTGACTCCTCGTATAAACGAAGTTGTCATAAAATTAACTAAACCTTTAGTTTTTAGTATCTCATACGAGTCGCCTCGTTGAAATAGCTCAATACAAATATCTTTGTAAGGTTCCTCGTAGATAGCGCTTTTCTCTTTCTCGTTACCTGGTAGAAACCCAATATCCCGTGTAGGTACTGCACTACGTATGATAATCAGTTTATTATATACTGATTTTAACATATCGTCAAATGCAAGATAACAGGAGATAAAGGTTTTTCCTGTGCCGGCAACTCCATGTAAAACTAAATGTTTTTCACTTTCGAAAGCGGCTACTTGGTTATGTGTTAGGGGTTCTATCTCTGACAGTGTCAGGCCCGCACCAGCGAGCGTTCTGTTTCTTTTTGCCATAAAATATTCACACTTTTCTTCGAGTGTCTGCTCGCTTTTCTGCAGAATACTCATATAACATCCAAGGTATGCCCTTGCGATGTAAAATCCCCGCCCAAGGAAGATTATTCCTAGGAGGGCGGGGGATCTTAAAGGGGAAAGTAATATCCTTTACCCATAATACAGCAGCTTTTTCTTTTCTCTCTATCTTCCGAACTCTATAGTATTTTAAAGAACAGTTTTCGGTCTTTTCATAAATAAAGGGCATGCCACTATTATCTATAAAAGCTTTCCCACTGTTCTGTTTGATGATTCCTAGCAGACTGCCTAAAGAGGCTCTCAAAGGATATAAGTCCTTAAAAGGCGTTTGCAGTCTTCTTAGGCCAAGAGTCTCTCCTGGCATATTTTTATCATCTACTAGTCTATTGTCCAGAAAGAGTAGACCATCCTCTTCGTGCCAGTTTGAAGAGTCCAGTATATACACTGGAAACTTAACTTTAGAAATTTTACGATAAGTGACTACCATACATTTTCTCAAACTTGCCCATTGAGTAATCCTCTCCTATATCAAAGTCACACCCAACAGGTGCGCCTGAAATATTCAAGCCACGGTCTAACTGAATGAAGTGCTGTAACCTTTCACTATACTCTTCTATTTCTTCCTCTGGTACTTCTGCAAGAATTGAGTCATGTACTAAGGCAAAAATACGAGACTTCATTTTCTTCGCCTTAATATGGGCATGCATATCAATAGCTCCTAGTAAATTAATATCAGAAGCGGCAGATTGAACTAAGAAGTTCAGCCCTGAACGTATACTATGACTTTTAATTCCTGCATCGTCTGATGCAACATTTGGTAGTCGTCTCTTTCTACCAAAGAAGCTATAAACAAATCCATTCTGTTCTATAAACCGCTGATTCATTTCGATCCAACTTTTTAGCTTATGGAACTCTCTAAAATAGTCATCAATAACGTCTTTTGCTTCTCCGACACCAAAGTACTTTCCAGAATCTTTAGTAACTTGCTCACTTATCTTTTTAGGTCCAGCACCGTACATAATACCAAATGTAACAGCTTTTGCAGCTTGACGCTGAGTTCCGTAGATCTCCGCAACATCCGCCACATCACAAGATAACTTGAAAACTGTTTTAGCAATTGAACTATGAAAGTTTCCGCCGGAACGAAATACGTTCATGAGTGCTTCGTCGTCTGCAAGTTTTGCAGCAACATAAACCTCTGCAGTAGTTAAGTCCATTGCAACGATTTTATTTCCTTCCTGTGCGCGTATACAACCTTTTACAATAGGATTGTCGCGTGGAAGCTGCTGCATGTTTAACTTACCACTAGAAGACAAGCGACCAGAAGTAGTTCCATGTAGGTTGAAATTTGTCCGTAACCTACTATCCCTGTCAAGTTGTGGTATAATCTTATCAAGGTATGTATTCTTAATCTTGCTTTTTTGACGAATATTAAGAATGTGTTTCGGAACATCATGTTGTTCTCCTAGCTCTTGTAAGACTTCCGCATCTGTTGAATTTGCACCTGTACCTGTCTTTTTGCCTGTAGGTTTTAAACCTATAAAGTCAAATAAAAGAGAACGAAGCTGAACAGTCGAGTTTGGATTAAAATCCTTACCCTGATACTCTTCAAATTTTTTCACCTCCTTAAAATTGTAGAGTTCGTTTATAGCTTCGTCGATATTATCCTGCATTAACTCCTGAGAAACTAATAAACGAGTTCGATGAAACGGTACACCGTTATCTTGAGTGTCCATTAGAAATCTGCAGCCAGGAATAAGAATATTATCGTAAATCCAACATAGTTTTGGGTTTTGTTTTATTTTTACAAACTTCTCATACAGCAGAAAAGTACACACAGCATCCATAGCTGCGTATGTTTTCATAACTTCAAATGGAATCATATCCCATGTAAAGCTTCCTGCATTGAGACCATTTGCTCTCTTATGTTGATCAATCCAATCATACATTGGCTTTTCATAATCACCAAAGGGAGTAAACTTTAAGGAAAGTTGCTTTAGACCGTGTCCTCCTGGATTCTCGTCTATGAGGTAATGGAGCAACATTGTATCCTCAAAGTCGGGGAACTCAAAGTTGAAATGATACTCAAAGAATGCCATATCAAACTTTGCATTGTGAAATATTACTTTTCTACTAAGAAACAGACGACGAAGCATATCTTCGATTTCTTCGTCAAAGCACTCAGTATTAATATATACTCCACTTTCCCCATTATAGGACATAGAAATACCTATCATATGCCCGTTGCGGGGGTACAGACCAGTAGTCTCTGAGTCAAGAGCAATACATGCACTATCAGAGTCTAAGGCTTCCTGTATCCACGCTTTTGCTTCGTCGGCATCATCAATACCACGAGCAATACTTTCATCAATGATAACATCTTCAATCTCACCATTAATGTACTTAATAATGTTTTCTTTAGACGATTCCCACGTCTTACGAGCTTCTGGCTTAAACTTCAACATAGCTGGATTAATTACAGGTAGAAACTTATCTTCCACCTTCTTACCAGAATATTCTGTGACAGAATTAATTTTTGTAAAATACTTCAGCGCATCACTACCTACCAGCACTACCCACTCGTAGTTATCTGGATTCATCTCAATGTCACAATCTCGTTTTAATACTTTTTTAATACTTGCGTCTGAGCAGAGTTGAAATTGATCAAAATCAAATGCTCCGTCAAACTCATTTCTAAAATCGGTTCTACTCGGTTTAGTTTCTACTAATGCAACTTTAGGCATATAATCTACTCTCCAGTTTTCTAACTTGAGTTTCAGTAAGTGCACCAGGATCCAACTCTTTCATAAGGATGTTTCTGGTAACGAGACCAACTTTCTCGCACATTACTTTAACATTTTCTGCTGCTTTCTGTCCTGCGTCGTCACCATCAAAGAATATTCCTATCTTCGTGGCACCTTTCATAGACAGCATAAGCAGTTTATCTTCATTGATATTGTTTGTTCCAAAACAGCAACAAACGTTCGTCATTCCTTTATCATGTAGGTTTATTACATCATAAATACCTTCTACAAGTATAATCTCACCGAGGCGAGGAGACACTTGTGGAAAAAGAGGAAGCTTTGCTCCAGGGGGAGTGAACTTATACTTTGGAGTACCTCCAGATGTATGTCGTCCTTGAAAAGCTACTATCTTTCCAGAAATATCTCGTATGGGAAAATTGATTCGACTTACATAGTCTTTTCCAACGTGCTCAAAGGCTTCGAAGGTTTTGTAAGTCTTAGGGGATATGTTTCTCCAGTTTCCAACATAGGGTAAATAATCTTTGGGGAACGTCAAGCCTACATTCTCTGCGCGCTTTTCTTGTATTTTCTTAGTTAAAATGTCTCGCTTTAGTTGTAGACCTGACGCTTTCTCCCCAAAGAAAGTAAAAAGATTTCCTTTAAATTCACACGAAAAACAATTAAACCGACCATCAATCTGGTCGATTCTCATGCTAGGATTTTTATCATCATGTTCCGGGTTCAGGCACCGGACTACGAAGTCCTTCCCCTTCGGGATGTATGGGATCTTCTTCTGTATCAGTAACTCTTCCACATTCATTGAATGATAACCTTCGTGCTTGTGCTTGTAGTTGTTGTCGTCTACGACTCTGTTGTCGCATTAGTCTCTGTCGTTGTGCAATTTGATTATGTCTAATCATTACTTCCCTATATGTTTTATATCTCGGTTTGGAATAACCTGATATGCTCCCTTGTTAAAGGCGATTGCAACAGTATAATTCTTACTAATTTCTTTTTTGTAAGAATCGTCGGGTTTGAACTCTGAAGGCGGAGTAAGAGGTGCAGACTTATACACTTTATCTCTCACAGCCCAAGGAGCCGGCTTGAATATAGCCGACTTTGATGTATCTAATGGAATGAAAGGTTTTTGCACTTTTTTCGCTTTTGCTACTTTTCTTTTCCTACCAGAGTAGGTATGTCTAATACTACCTTGAATAATCATTAGAACTCTCCTGAATATGAACATATATTATACAGGATTCAGCAACTAATGTCAAGAAATATTTTTAAGCAACGTCATCAATATCTTCTCCAGTCTTGAGAGAAGAATCCTCTCGTTCTTGCGGAGATAGTGCGCTATCTGGGCCAATCTTCTGAGTTTCCCAGTTCATAGTGGAAGTGAAGGAGCGCTGAGCGGCTGATCGCATCTTTACACAGTTAAAGGTAATACAAGAATCCTCTTGGTCATAAGTCTCAAGAGCATAAGCTGCATCAGCAGCATCAAGTATACCTTTGGCAAATCGCGCTTCGCCGCTAGCGTCAGTTTGGTATGGCGATATAACTGTGCAGTCATACTCCTGTGCCATACTCTTTAGGGCTTTGCTCACTTCTATTTGCTCTGTCCAATCATACTGTCCCGCTCGATTGGGAACAGCAGATCTTTTGACCTGGTTAATATAGTCCACTAGTACTACACCTACGTTTAATGCTTTCACTTTTTTGTCCATTTCTGCCTTAATCTTAGCAAGATTTAAAGCTGGATCATAGACAACATCTACCTGCTGAGTCGGGAGAAGCTCGCAGTTAGTTGTAAGGCTATGATGAAATTCATCAAATTCTCGATGTTTTTTGTACTCTTGTAACTTCTTTTGACCATCCTGAAATCGGTTGGCCCACCATTCTGCAACCTTCTCCCACTCAGTCACACCAAGATTTTTGGTACGAATACGAGCGTGAGGTATACCAGTTGCAATAGAACAAACTCTTTGAAGAATAGACCGACTATCCATTTCAATAGTGAAATACATAGCCGACCTACCCTGCTCAAAGACATTGTGAGCGATATTAGCACAAGTCATTGACTTTCCAGCCCCGCGACGACCCCCGATAAGAACAAGATCTCGGGGAGAAAACTGTATATCGTAGTCGTAGTCAGTATTTAAACCTAGCGGTAAGTACTTGGCAATATCATCATCAGACTCAAATAAAGTAATGCGTTGCATACTTTCTTGAGGTAGTTCTAGATCTACTTTTTTCTCAACGTCTAGAACGATCTGATGTAGGTGTGAGACTGATTCTTCCGCATCCTCAAAGGCTACGGAATTGTCCACATAAGACTCTAGGGAGTTGAGAATCTCCTTTTGAGTATACTCATTTTTAAGATACTGTAGAAGGCTAAAAGCATCTACGTCTACCTCGATACCTTGAAGGGCATAAACCTTTTCTAAGGTTCCGGGGTCTCGTACCTCAAACTTGAGATCTTCGAGTGTTGGAAGTTTATGAAACTTATCCGCGTGTTTATCAATTACTCCAAAGAGTGTATGAAATTCACTGGGTAAATAATCTTTGCGAACAGACGTCCAGGTCTCAAAGTCCTGCAGCGTCAACACCTGCTTGATTAAAGCACTCGCAATATTCAAAACTTCCCCCGAAGATATAAAGCGACCCCGAAGGGCCGCCAGTTAGATTAGCCTGCGGCTTTTTCTTTCTTTGCAGCACCATCATAGTCGGCCGCAACCAAACCACGACGAGTCAACATAGTTTTAACACCACGAGCAGTTTTGCCAATGGCTTCGGCGATTGTATCGACAGTCATGTCTCCAATATCGCCAAGATCTGCTAAAGGATCTTCCTTAGCTGAACCTTTGGTGTGCTCTTGCTTTGGAATAGCGTCAATGTCGCCAGAACGAAGCAGGCTCAAAGCCTTACCACGTACTGAATTCACACTACGATCAAGAGCGTCAGCGATTGCTTCTACGAAAGCACCGTCGGTTACCATTTGAACAAAAGTTTCCTCTTCTTCAACTGAGTAAGTACGTACAGTCTCTACTTTAGGAGCAGGCTTGACGTGGTCAGTAAGTTCCATTGACAC
>Ga0181419_1000296_pt1 | contig 17097 bp, 22 predicted proteins | sample 42SPOviralmetaG_FD_130144 | JGI IMG/M metagenome (GOLD analysis project Ga0181419, IMG submission 130144) | Marine viral communities from the oligotrophic San Pedro Time Series (SPOT) site, San Pedro Channel, CA, USA - 42 SPOT_SRF_2013-04-24 | ecosystem: Environmental > Aquatic > Marine > Strait...
ACTCATAATTTGCCTAAGGTGAGTTCGATCCTCACAGGAAGCATGGACAGTATTATTACTGGACCTCTTGACCACAATAGACAATTATCATAGAATAACAAGGTAATCAAAAAGGACAATGACTATTTCTTCTAAGTTCAAAAAGGACATCAACACTCTTCAATGTGCTGTTGCAGGAGATTTCTATTTGGATGTAAAGAATCCAAAACTATACAAAAAGGTTCGTAAATTTTATGAAAATAGTGGAGTAGTTTTTTCAGGTGATCCACTTGATGACTATGAAATTCTTCTTGATTATCTTGCATCTGATCTGAACACAGTAGCATGAAAGTTTTACTAGAACGTTTCCCATATCGATATGTTGAGTGTGGCACATTGGAAATCAATGATATGCCAGACTATCGCATTCAGAAAGCAAACACCTGGTCAAAGAGATATAGTGACATGTATCTACTTGATAACCAGATGCAACTTCTTACTGCAATGGATGATTTTGAATATACTAAATGGTTAGATCCAGATGGTGTACCTTGTTATGTAAGAGACAGTGTTTGTTCTCAAGTCACGGATGGACTATAACAGCACTGGTCGGGATACAACCCAATGAGTTTCTTGTTTCTCTAAAGAACAAGTGGCGTGCATGGACCTTAGAAACAGGGTGGGTAATCCTATCCTGTTTCTTTCTATATAGATGTAGATTATAATTTTATTACTATGGCTGCAAAAGGAACTGCATCAAAGTCTGCAAGTGGAGCTTCAATGTCTCAGTATGATGTTGAAGTTGAGAAAAGGCTTCAAATTATTGAAGCAAGATTGGCTGAGATTGAGGTAAAAATCTTTGAACTTAGCAACCATGAGCATGAAGCATCATCAAAATTAGATGATAATAAAAAATTAGATGTGCTTTGGAAAGTGGTAGAAATGATGGAACCTAATTTTGAAAAACTTGCTAAAAGTTTAGGATCTTGATATAATTACGTGTAGGTAACAGTACAACATGGCACAATATGTAAAGAAAGCGTTAGTCCTTGGCGCTGGTGGTTTTATTGGAAGTCACATGGTTGAGAGACTTCGTAAGGAAGGATATTGGGTTAGGGGTGTAGATCTTAAGTATCCAGAGTTCTCTGAAACTGAAGCAAATGAATTTGTTCAAGGAGACTTGCGTGATGTAGAGTTTGTTCGTCGTGTCATCCAATATAAAGGTGAGCAAGGAAATTTTTATAATGATGTCCCTTATAGGTTAGTTAGACCTTTTGATGAGATTTATCAGTTTGCTGCTGATATGGGTGGTGCAGGATTTGTATTCACAGGTGAGAATGATGCAGACATCATGCATAATTCTGTGTCTATCAACCTGAATGTATTGGAAGAGCAGCGTAAACTAAATGAGACCTTTGATGGTGTAGATAAAGAATGGACTGAATGCAATCGTCCTGCATTGGAACAACCCACAAAGATCTTCTACTCTGGTTCAGCATGTATGTACCCAGAGCACAATCAACTAGATCCAGATAATCCAGATTGCCGTGAAGAATCAGCATACCCAGCAAACCCAGACTCAGAATATGGATGGGAAAAACTTTTCTCTGAGCGCTTGTACCTTGCGTATAATCGTAATTATGGCATTCCTGTTAGGATTGCTAGATATCACAACATTTTTGGTCCAAAGGGGACCTGGGATGGTGGAAGAGAGAAAGCACCTGCAGCAATTTGTAGAAAAGTAGCGTATCTCCCTGATGTTGGTGGTGCTATTGAGGTTTGGGGTGATGGTCTGCAGACTCGTTCATTCTTATATATTGATGAATGCGTTGAAGCAACCAAAAGACTGATGGACTCTGACTTCATTGGGCCAGTTAATATTGGTTCTGAAGAGATGGTCTCTATTAATGAACTGGTAGAAATTGCCGCAAAGGTTTCTGGTAAGGTTGTTAAGAAGATGTATAAACTTGATGCACCACTAGGTGTAAGAGGAAGAAATTCTTCTAATGATCTTATTAGAGAAAAACTTGGATGGGACTATGAACAAACACTTGAAGAAGGTATTAAAAAAACATATCTTTGGATTAGGGAGCAGATTAATTTGTGAAGTATAAGGGTATTATTTTAGCTGGTGGAAATGGGACAAGATTATATCCTTGTTCTTCTGTTGTATCAAAACAACTTTTGAATGTGTATGATAAACCATTGATCTATTACCCCCTAAGCACTTTAATGATTGCTGGTATTAAAGATATTTTAATTATCAGCACTCCAGATCAAATTGACCAGTTTAAAAAATTGTTTGCTGATGGATCACATCTTGGCATATCAATTTCATACAAGACTCAAGACAAACCTAATGGGTTACCTGAGGCATTCATACTTGCTGAAGATTACATTGGGGATGATAATGTTTGTATGATTCTTGGTGACAATATTATTTTTGGTAATGACCTAGACAACATTCTTAAAGAATCACAAAAGGATAAAGGTTCTACTATCTTATCCTATCCTGTTCGTGATCCTGAGAGATTTGGTGTAATTGAATTTGAGAACTTTGATCAAGGGAGAGTCTTATCAATTGAAGAAAAACCTGAGAATCCAAAATCAAACAGGGCATTAATTGGTATATACTTTTTTGATAATAAGTGTATTGATTATGCGAAATCCATCTCTCCATCTAAGAGAGGTGAATTAGAAATAATTGATGTGATTAAAAAATATCTTGATCAAGACAATCTTAATGTTAAAAACCTTACAAGGACAATGACATGGATTGATGCAGGAACATTTGATTCTCTTCTTCTTGCATCAAATTTTGTATCTAATCATGAGAAAATCCAATCTTATAAGATATCTTGTCCAGAAGAGGTTGCTTACAAGAATAAATGGATTAATGGAAAACAACTTCTTTCCCTATCTGAAAAATGTATGAAGAGTGGATATGGAAAGTATCTTAAAAGTATTATAGAAAATTATTAATTTTATGATAAAACAAAATGAATGTAAAACTAAACTAGATACTGATATATTCTTTGGATGATATGAAACATTTAGCATTGTTGTTTTGTTCTATTAGACCAGAACAACTCAGTGAAGAGGTTTGTGATTATAGGGAAGAAGAATACTATAAATCTCTTTTACAATTTCAAAGAATAATCCCCAAGTCATTTGACATTATTGTATGTGAAAACACAGTCAATAGTCTTGACGCTTACAAGAATAAAGATTTAAACAATCTTTTATCTAAAACTAACCTCATAATGGTTGGTAAAGAAAATAATGTAGGTTCTCAAAACAAAGGGATGGGAGAGCTGGTTCAACTTAAAGTTGCTTTGGATAGTATTGATACTACAAAGTATCAAAACATATCTTATGTAACAGCAAGACGTTTTTATACATGTCCTTATGTCTTTGAAAGAACAGAGACTATGAAAAAAAATGCATTACTTTCTAATCCAGATTTTGTATTTTTTGATGGAAGGGTTTTGGAATCATACAAACAAAATTGTTTCAATGATATGTTCTTCTCTATGAGAAGTGATATAATGAAACAGTATGCTGACTATAGTATTAACAAGATGCAGGATAACATTGCCAATTCTGTAGGATCTGAGTATAATCTATATAACTTTGTCTCTGAAAATAACCTTGATTATGAATGGCTAGAATGGTTGGGCATTGTCAGAAATGCTTGGGACATTGATGGAAATAAAAATAATTTAAATAACTATCACATTTGTTAAACATTATGAAAATTAGAGATTCAGTTCTTCCAGTTCTTCGTCCAGTTGGTGGTGAAGAAGAAGTCAATGCAATTAGAGAATGTATTGAGAGTGGATGGTGGGGTAAAGGACCTAAAGTAGCAGAGTTTGAAAAAAAGTTTGCTGAAATGGTGGGGGCAAAATATGCTGTTGCTGTCAATAGTGCTACAAGTGGTCAAGATCTTGTTCTTAAGGCACTTGATATTAAAGACTGTGACATCATCAATCCAACTATCTCATTTATGACAACTGCAGTTGTTCCACTTTGGAATAATTGTACATCTAACATTGTTGATGTGTTGGAAGATACTATGTGTTTGGATCCTGAGGATGTAAGGAGGAGTTTAAAACCAAATACTAAAGCACTCATTGCTGTAAATCAGGCTGGTGTTCCTGCTCCTATTGATGAGATTAGAGAGTTTTATGATGGATTGATTATTGAGGACTGTGCTCATAGTTGCTACACTCCAGGTGCTGGAATGAAGGGTGATGTTGCTGTATGGTCTTTCCAGGCAGTAAAAACAATGCCATGTGGTGATGGTGGGATGATTACTACCAATGATAAAGAACTTTATGAGAAACTAATTCCTTTGACTTGGTTGGGTATCACCAGCACATATTCAAGAGTAAAGAAAGATGATGGTCTTACAGGAAAACCTGGATATTCATGGGATTATGAAGTAGATGTTCTAGGATATAAGTGCTATATGATTGATCTCCAGGCTGCAATTTGCTTGGAACAGATGAAGAAACTACCTAAGCATCTTGAATGGCGCAGACACATTCAGAAGTCATACAATGAGCAACTGGGTGGATTGATTAGACCACCAGAATGGTCAGAAACATGCCAATACTATTGTGCTAGAGTCCCATCTATTGAGCGTGATAATATGATTGATTATCTTGCAGACAAAAAGATTCATACAAGTGTTCATTTCAAACCTCTTCACAAGTATGATATTGTTAAACAAGATAGAGATTATCCTGTTGCAGATCGTGAGTGGAAAAAACTTCTCAGTCTTCCCTGTCATCCAGGTATGAGTCAAGAAGATATTGATTATGTAATCTACTGGGTAAAAGAATACTATAAAGAAAAAGATATCACATCTTATGATGGGAAGACAGCCATCTATCATGGTGTAGCAGTGGTTGAGGATTGATATGTACCTAGAACAATATAAAATTCAAGGAACTATTAATCATGACCAAAACCCATGCTTTAATAATCCAAATACTTTTCCAAATTTTCAAGAGAAGTTAGAGGAGTTTAAATCACTTCTTAAAGTTCTAGTTGCTGCAGGAGAGTCAAAGACTTTTTATAAGTTTGGTGATGGTGATTACTTCTTTTTAAAAAAACAATCTGTTGGAAGTGCAACTCCAGGAAAAAGAGCACTTAGTAAAGGATATGATGAAATCAATCATGAACAATTTGTAAAAGGTGTAAGACAATGTGATTATTACACATGTGAGATTTATCCTGAAAACATTTCAAAATTTCAAGAAGTTATTCCTGGCACATCTATTGATTATCCTGCAGAGTATGGATATGGATTAGTATCTAATAAGTGGATTCTTGAAACATTTGCTGGGAAGATTGGATTGATTGGTGCAGACAGCAAATTGCACATCACCAGAAATATATTAGAAGCTCCACAGTATCAAGATTATCTTGGACTTGAAAAATTTGAAGATTATGTTTCTCTTCCTCAAAAATTTGCTTGTGATGATTTGGATGAGACTGAAAGGATGGTAGGTGAGCAACTTAAATATACATCATCTAAGATATTTTTGATGGGTATGGGACATGTTAAGTCTGGTCTTATACATAGACTGAAGAAATATACAGATGCAGTATTTCTTGATGTTGGATCTGCAATTGATGCAATTGCTGGTGTAATTGATATTGACCGCCCATACTTTGGTGACTGGACTAATTATCAAATTGATGAAGAAAAACTCTATGCAGGTGTTGACTACTTGCAGTATAATAGAAAAGGAAAGCACATTTTACTTGAAAGGAATGATTGATGGAGGCGCAAATGATTGATAAAGATAAGACTTATCTTATTACTGGTGGTGCTGGATTTTTAGGCACTGAATTAATTTCAAGACTTCAAAAAGAAGGTTGTGAAAATATTGTAACAATCTCTAGGAATGAGGGTAAATTAGTTTACCTTAAAGAAAAATTTCCTCATGTAAAAGTAATTCCAGGAGATATTTCAGATCCCTATTGTGCAGAGAAAGCAGTTCAAGGTGTTGATGGTATCTTTCACCTTGCTGCATTTAAGCATGTTGGTTTAGCAGAAAAGAATGTTCGTGAATGTGTTCTTGGAAATGTTACAGGAACAATGAATTTTCTAGAGTTGACTAGAAAGTATCCTATTGATTTTATCTTAGGAATTAGCACTGATAAAGCAGCTCAAGTAAGAGGTGTATATGGTGCAACTAAACTTCTTCATGAGAGATTGTTTACTGACTATGAGAATCTCAATCCAAATACAAAATATAGAACTGTAAGATATGGAAATGTTCTATACTCTACAGGATCAGTCCTTTGTAAGTGGAAGGATCGCATTCTTAATGATGAAGAACTAATTGTCACTGACCCAAGTGCAACTAGATTCTATTGGTCTATTGAACAAGCAATTGATCTTATCTTTAACTGCCTTCATAATGCCACTGATTCATCTCCATATGTCCCTGAGATGAAATCTATGGCAGTTGGTGACTTGATGGAAGCTATGATTCGTAAGTACATGCCTGAGGGCAATCAGAGGAAAGTCAAAGAGATTGGACTTCAACCTGGTGAGAATCTTCATGAGGTTATTATTGAAGGTGGTCCTACCTCTTTTGATGTTGATAGATTTTCAATTGAAGAAATTATGGAGCTTGTTTGATGAAGATTGCTGGATTTTGCTCAAGTCATGACTGTTCTTATTGTATCTTGGAGGATGGTAAACCACTTATTCATAATGAATTAGAAAGGTTTACTAGAGAAAAAGAACCAATGGGTGATGGCATCCAATTCATGTTTGATAATGAAAAGGATGTGAGTGACATTACACACTTCACTCACTGTTTTGATACATGGAATGGTGGAATTACACAACGTTTTCCAGAAACATTTGAGCAAATGTCAAACATTGCACAAAACAATGGTGGGAACTACTATGTTCCTGGACATCATATGTCTCATGCTGCAAATGCATTCTTCTCAAGTAATTATGATGAAGCATTAATCTTCACGCTTGATGGTGGTGGCAGAGACTTTGGTCCTAATGGTGAGATGATTATCACTGCCTTTACTGTGTGGGAAGGAAAGGGTAATAAAATATCAGAAGTAGAGATTACTGATTATGGTAATATCAATATTGGTGGTCTTTGGAGTTCTGTTACTGAAAAGGTTTTTGGTTTATCATCAGGATATCCAAAAGGCAATCAAGCAGGAACTATCATGGCAATGTCTTGTCTTGGAAAACCAAAATATGTTGATGTTTTCTTAAATTCAAACATGATCAACACACAAGTTGATTATGAATATCTAAGAAACATAGCACAAAAAACTGAGTCAGATTCTTTTGATGTAGCAGCATCTCTACAACTTGCTACTGAAATCTATACTAAAAATCTTTTATCAAAATACATCAAAGTATATCCACAATATAAGTACTTGTGTCTTTCAGGTGGTGTGGTCTTAAATTCAGTGATGGTTGGTAAGATATATGAATGGTTCCCACATATTGAGGGAATTTATATTCCTCCAGTACCATATGATGCAGGTCTTTCAATTGGTGCAGCTCAATATGTTTGGCATCACATCTTGGATAAACCAAGAATTGTTTGGGATAAAAATAAAACACCTTATCTTGGTAGATGCTACACAAAAAATGAAATTGTTGATGCATTGGTAGAGAGAGAAGATGAATTAAAGTATAGGGATTCTGATGATGATGAGATTGTTAATCTTCTTACTAGTGGAGATAATGTAATCTCAGTATTCAACAAACAATCTGAGTCTGGAAGACGTGCCTTAGGCAATAGAAGCATCATTGCAGATCCAAGAAGTAACAATATGAAGGATGTGCTTAATAAAAAAGTTAAGTATCGTCAATGGTTCAGACCATTTGCTCCATCTATCCTGAAGGAGAACGTAAGTGATTGGTTTGTAAGGGATGTATCAAGTCCATACATGACAAAGGTTGTTAAATTTAAACATAATGTTGTAGATAAGGTTCCTGCTGTTGCACATTATGATAACACTGCTAGATTGCAGACAGTTACTGAAAAAGACAATCCATGGTATTATGGATTGATTAAAAAGTTTTTTGAAAAGACAGGAGTTCCTATTATTCTTAACACTAGTTTTAATGACAGAGAACCAATTGTTGAAACACCCAAACATGCAGTGAATTGTTTCCTCAAAACAAATATTGATTATCTTTATTTTCCTGAATATAAAATCTTAGTGGAGAAAGTTTGATGAAAGTTATTTTAGTGGGATATGAAGGAAGTAAAAAAATTCTTTCAACAACATCATTCCTTTATGATAAGTACGTACCAAAAGAATTTGAAATATTTTATTTAAACTTTGGTAAATTTGATGGTGAATTAAAGACTGGAACCTATATTTCATTAGATGATGAACAGAGAGGTGGTAGTTCCTCATGGGCAAGATATATTGTTGAATATCTTAGACAATTGGAAGATGAATTCATTATCTTTTCATTGGATGACTATCTTCAAAGTAGTCATATGAATTACGATGCTTATAAGAATGCATTTGATTATATGAAAACTGATAAATCCATTGGTTCATGTAAGATGAGTATTGGTCCTTCCTACAGACTGAATGATTATGATAAAATTGATAATAAATTATATCTCTTAAGAAAAACAGCAGGGTATTCTGCCACAACTCAAATGAATATCTGGAGAAGAGATTTCTTGATTGATATTTTATCAAGAATTTCATCTCCATGGCAGTTTGAATTGGATGGTTCTGCTTTCATTAGTTCAACACAAACAAAAATCATTGGATCTCTTGACGTAGTCTTCAATTATCCTGAACCATCATCTATTTCATCTAGACATCCTGGTCAAATTTCTGTCCTTGGAAATAAAAAATCTGATGTTGAAGAATGTATTGAGAATGGATATCTAGATGAAGATGAATTAATCATGGGTCAATGGGTTGGTGCTGTGAGACCATATTCTGATTGTAAAGATGATCCCTATGGTGCTCTAGATGCTTGTCCATCTGGAGAATATGACTACTATAAACTATTGCTTGACACTTGCTTCTCATAATATGGATCTTTATGTACAACTGAAGGGTGGTCTTGGCAATCAAATGTTTCAATATGCAAAAGGATTGTCTGCCCTTGAGCAAGCCCCACAATATACAAACTTAATTCTTGATTGTAGTTTCTATGATGGACAGGAAAGAAAAATTATCAAGAATGGTCTTACTGGGAGGAACTTTGATCTTGATATCTTTGACCTCAAGTATAACCGCTGTGAGGATGTACCACCAGGTGGACACATGCTTGAGGGATGGTTTCAAAGTATTGAAGAATTTGATAATGTAATTGATGAAGTAAAAGAAAATTTTAAATTCGCAAATAAGTTTCCTGATAATATTCAAAACCTTTGTGAAGAAATAAAATCAAAAGAGAATAGTGTTTCTGTTCATATTAGAAGGGGAGATTTTGTTTCTAATCCAACTGCTGCATCATTTAATGCTCAATTGGGTTTTCCTTACTATAGTGAGGCAATGAATATTCTTGAGAAGAATAATAAATCAATTCATTATTATATTTTTTCTGAAGATATTGATTGGTGTAAAGAGAACCTACATAATATTACATCATATCCAATGACTTTTGTGGATGATTCTTATTGTGGTGATAGGGATTCTGGGCATTTTTATCTTATGCAAGCTTGCAATAATCACATCATTGCAAACAGCACTTATAGTTGGTGGGCTGCATTCTTAGCCAATTCAAAAACAACTATTGGACCAAAGAAATGGACAAAAGAAATGAATGGATCTGATATTATGTTAGATGATTGGATAATCATATGAGACTTCATGTAATTGGAGACAGTCATACTGGAGCATTTAGAACTATTGGGGCAGTAGATATCTCTGCCCCTTCACAATTTACAAGCCCATCACCTGATGAAGCACTTATTCTTACAAGTGTTGAGTCAGGTATTTTTATACACTATCTTGGTTCAATGACAGCGTATAGAGTGGGGAGAGATAAACTTTCCGCTTTCAATCTTAATGATTACTATGTAAAACCAAATGATAATGTATGTTATGTCTTTGGTGAAATTGATTGTAGGTGCAATGTCCATAAACATCTAGATCAAACTGTTAGTTATCAAGACAATATTAACTATTTGATTGATGAGTATGTAGATACAATAAAATTAAATCATGAAAAGTTTGATTTAGGTAAATCAATAGTATATAATGTAGTGCCTACTGCAAAATATAATAGTGTATCACATTGGGATCATGGTAATAATCCATATCTAGGAAGTGATGATGAAAGAAAATATTACACTCTTTACTTCAATCAAAGACTTAAATCAAAGTGTAAACAATTTGGAATTCATTTCTTTGATGTGTATGATAAATTTATTTCTGATGATGGATTTATGAAACAGGATATATCACATGATGGATTGCATGTTGATCCACAATCAAATTTAGTTAAGGATATACTTTCAACTTATATGGAGAAGTTATGATTAATCTATGGTATGAAGATTCTTATTGGAATCATACAGGTGGTAGAGTCAGTGGTCCAGAGAAAGTTGTAAAGAATACTGTTGAATCATTGATCCAAGAGGGGATTGAATTTTCAGTTAATGAAGATGTTCATCCATATAATTTTTTAATTCAATATCAACACCTGAGTGCTCATAAAAAACATGAACTCTTGGATCATGATAGTTGTGTTATTGGACCACAGATTTGGTTGTTTCAGGATGATGTATTAGGTAAATTTTTGGTAGAAAATTCCCAATTTTATAAAGCATTGATAGCACCATCTGATTGGGTAAAGAACAAATTTGTAACGAAGGTTGGATTGCCATCAGAGAAAGTTGCTGTTTGGCCTGTTGGTATTGAGGATTTATCTAATTATGATAAGAAAGTTGGTGAAGTTGAATGTTTGATTTACTTTAAATCAAGATCACCTGATCAATTAAATCAGGTTCAAACTTTTTTAGACTCTAAAAATATTACTCATCAAGTCATCCAATATGGTAATTATTCTGAGGAACAATTTATTGACCAAGTAAAATCTTCAAAGTTTTGTTTTATACTTGATGATACAGAGAGTCAGGGAATTGCAATTCAAGAAATTATGTCAACCAATACACCATTGTTAGTGTGGGATGTAAAGGAATGGAACTATTTGGGAGAACAATTCAAAGTTCCTGCCACATCAGTTCCATATTGGTCAGATAAATGTGGTGAAATATTTTATGATGCTCATGAAATGGAGTTTGTTTTTGAGAAGTTTTATGCTAATATAGATAACTATAATCCAAAGAGTTTGATTGATTCTGAACTTTCTTATGGTGTCACAGTAAAAAAATTGATTGGAGTTTTTAAATGAAAAATAAGGATTGGGGTTGTACACCTCAGCATACAATTGATCCGTATGTTCAGGTTTGTACTGAAGCAGTAGAAAATGAATCTACCTTCAGCAAATTTAAAAAAGATCCAAGATATACTCCAATTCTGGAGCATGTAAGTCCAGAACAAGGAAACAAATATATTGATGGCATCTCTCAATACGATATTGATGAAGAATTAATTAATAAATTTAAAGAAAATGATACTGTAGGTGGATCATCTTTAGTAAATTATGACAAACCATATGGTAGTATCTCTCCATCTACTCTAAGATACATTAAGAATTCACTTGACATCTCTTACTTTTATGGAGAAGGTGAACTTAATAAGATTGTAGAAATTGGTGGTGGATATGGTGGACTATGTAAGTCAATCAGTTGCCTTTGTGACTTTGATCAGTATCACATCTATGATATTGACTCTGCTTCAAAGTTACAACAAAAATATCTTTCTCAATTCAACATGGATAATGTAGTTTTCCATACTGAGATTGATGAGATTAAAGACGTTGATCTTGTAGTTAGTAACTATGCTTACTCAGAATTGAATGGTGATTTACAGGAACAATATTATGAGAAAGTAATTAAGAATGCAAAGAAAGTCTATATGATCCTGAATAAAGGTGAAGTTGATAGAGAAGTTTTTCTAGAGAGAGCAAAGAAAGATTTTAAAGTAAGAGTAGAACAAGTTCTTGATTTCTGGCCACCTAATGGTTATCTGTTCTATACTACTATGACTAGGAAATGAAGATCTGTATCCTATCAATTGCTACAAACAAATATCTTCAGTTTGTAGAAAAGTTATATGATGACATTGCAGAAAAGTTTTGCCCTGGTGCAGAAATTAATTGTCTTCTTTTCACTGATCATGAAGTAGAAACATCAGAAAATGTCAGAGTTCATTACATTGATCATGAACCTTGGCCAATGCCTACTCTCAAGAGATTTAATTATTTCATAAAAGAAAAAGATTTCATTCTTGAACATGATTATTGCTTTTACTTTGATGCAGATATGCGCATTGATCAAATAGTAAAACCAGAAGAAGTATGTGGTGATCTAGTTGCTACAAGACATGGGTATCAATCACTTCATGATTTTGCACAACAATCTTTTGAGAGAAATCCAAAGTCCCTTGCATATGTCTCATATGATGAGAGCACTGTCACATACTATGCTGGTGGTTTCAATGGAGGTAAGACTGATAAATTTATTGAGATGTCTGAAATACTTGCAGATAGAGTGAATAAGGATTTGGAGAATGATGTTATTGCCATATGGCATGATGAAAGTCATATGAATAGATACCTTATAGACAATCCACCTACCCTTGATCTAGACCCTACATATTGTTATGCTGAAGAATTCATAGGTACACAGTACCCATACTCTCCTGGTAAAATTATTGCATTGAAAAAAAATCACAATGAACTTAGATCTTAGAGAAATACCTGTTGTTTATATCAATCTAGATAGGGACAATGAAAAGAAAGAGAAGATAGAAAAATCTCTTACAGAACTTGGTTTTAAAACAATTATTAGATCACCAGGTGTTCTTCATCCCACAGGAAATCGTGCAGGTTGTTCAAAAGCACAACATCTTGCTCTTCAGAAACTCCCAGAACCCCCATTTATTATTCTTGAGGATGATGCCACTCCTCTTCATTTTAACCCCATTATAGAGGTTCCTGATGATGCTGATGCAGTCTATCTTGGTGTATCATCATGGGGTAGAATGAATGGACACTCTGGACCTTATGTTCAGTATGAAGAGTATGTTGACTGTGACCTTTTAAGGGTCTATAATATGTTGGGCACTCATGCTATTCTTTATATTAATCCAGAGTATGTATCAGTCTGCACAAAAATTGCAGCACATCAGTATAGAACTGAGGGGTATATTGATGTTGGGTTCACTGATGTTATGAAATATTATAATGTCTATGGTTTTAATCATCCCCCCTTCTATGGATTCTCAAGTAAGGATGGGACGTCTCATAACATGACATCTTATCCTACTAGTGAGTGTTTTGGTTATAATGCAAATTATTTTTTACCTGAGAGAGTAGTATGAAATCATTGGTTACTGGTGGTGCAGGATTTATTGGATCAAATCTTGTTGACAGACTTTTAGAATTGGGACATGAAGTTGTCTGTGTTGACAATGAATATTCAGATGTTCATGATCAATTCTACTGGAATGAAAAAGCATACAACGTAAAGTGTGACATTCGTGATTACAAATTACTAAAGAATTGTATGACTGGTGTTGATTATGTTTTTCACCTTGCTGCTGAGGCAAGAATCCAACCAGCAATTGAAAATCCTATTGAGGCTGTCAGTATCAACTCAGTAGGAACTTGCACAGTTCTTCAATGTGCAAGAGAGGCAGGTGTAAAACGTGTCATGTATTCATCCACATCTTCTGCATATGGTTTTAATGAAACACCAAATGTTGAAACTCAACCTGATGATTGTCTGAATCCATATTCTATCTCTAAGGTAAATGGAGAGAAACTGTGTAAGATGTATACAGATCTTTTTGGATTACCTACAGTCATTTTCAGATACTTTAATGTGTATGGATATAGGCAACCTCTTAAAGGACAATATACACCTGTTGTAGGTATCTTTATGCGTCAGAGAGATGCTGGAGAGTCTTTAACAATTGTAGGTGATGGTGAGCAACGTAGAGACTTCACACATGTCAGTGATGTAGTCAACGCTAATGTCATGGCTGCAATCAGTAATCCTGATGATGATGCTTTTGGTCAAATCTATAATGTTGGAAATGGTGTGAACTATTCTGTTAATGAATTAGCAGATATGATTTCTGATGATCAAGTCACTATTCCACCTAGAATTGGGGAATCAAGAGTGACTCTTGCTAATAATCAAAAAATTAGAAATACATTTGGATGGGAACCTAAAGTAAATTTAAAAGAATGGATTATTGAGAATGCTTAGAGATATGCATATATGGTTGTGGGGAATGGTTGCTGAGTTAGAGTATAAACTTTACCCTTGGCAAACATCTACTCCTCCTCCATGGGCAGCAGAAAGGTATGGTATTGATACTAGTGTCTTTCATGATGACCACACTTTTGATAATGATTCACTACATTATGATTGGTTAAAGTCACATGATGATAAGATTAATAGATTGCAAGAGGAAATGATACATGTACAAGAACAATTAAATAAAATACAATCAAATGACAGTAGCCTTTAATCATCTTGGTAAGATGGGACAATTGGGTAATCAAATGTTCCAATATGCTGCCACACTATCTACAGCAAGACAACTCGGTGTCACATTCATGGTTCCTAATCATGATGAAATATTTGATGATGGAATTGGTAACAAGTTACGTATTTTGCTATTTGAATGTTTCAATGTTAAACCTGAAAATGTAGGTATTTTAAATACAGAACTTTATCATCAAGAGAAAGGATTTGCATTTGATAATTATATTTTCCATGTTGATAGAAGACATGATTTTTCACTTCATGGATTTTATCAAAGTGAAAAGTATTTTAAAAACTATGAGAAAGAAGTAAGAGAACATTTTACTTTTAAAAAACATATCATTAATGAGTGTTCTGATATTATTGAGGATGTCTTTGATGATCCAATATGTTTACATATACGTAGAGGAGATTTTTTAATTAACTCTGCTAATCATCACAATCAAAGTCTTGATTACTATGAAACAGCACTTAAAAAATTTGAATATAACAGACAGGTTATAATCTTTAGTGATGATCCTGATTGGTGTAAGGAGCAAAAGATATTTTCTTCAGATAAATTTATAATATCTGAGGGCAATAGTCAATTTCATGATCTTTATCTCATGTCTCAGTGTAGTGATTTTATTATTGCTAATTCATCATTCTCTTGGTGGGGTGCTTGGTTGGCAAATAAAGGAAAAGTTATTGCTCCTAAGCAATGGTTTGGACCTAACAATGCACACCTAGATACTAAAGATTTGTACTGCAAACATTGGGAGATTTTGTGATGGATAAAAATAAAGCAGCATATAAATTAAAAGGTATTGCTCCAATTTATCTTATCAATCTGGATGGGCAACCTGAAAGATTAGAGTACATGGAGAATCAATTTAAGTATTGGGAAATTGATAACTATGAACGCATTTCTGCCTTTGATGGTAGAGAAGATGATCTTGGACATGTATTGAAAGGTAGGTATCCAGACATGATGTCCTCTGGTGAGGTGGGTTGCTCTACATCTCACCTTAAGGCAATCAAAAAGTTCTATGAAGAGACTGATGCACCATACGCAGTCATGATGGAAGATGATTGTAATCTTGATCTAGTTAATTACTGGAACTTTACATGGAAGGACATGGTAGCAAAACTACCCTATGATTGGGATGTAGTTCAAATTGCTATTATTTGTACTGGAGATATCTTTACAAAGATCCATAAGAGATTTGTGAATGAATTCTCAACAGCTTGCTATCTGATCACAAGACATCATGCTAAAAAACTTATTGATCTACATTGTAGAGGTGATAGGTTCAAACTAGATAATGGTGTTAGACCTAGACCAGTAGCAGATGATCTCATCTATAACTCAGGAAACACATATGCAGTTCCTCTTCTTCTTTATCGCATCGAACTGGGATCAAGTATCCACCCTGAACATATTGACGCATTCCACAAAGGGAACTATGATGCTCAAATGAACTTCTGGTCCCAGATGGGAGCTCAGCAGTCCATTGATCAGCTGATGGATTATGATCCCTATCTTGGTAGGGTCACAGAATCATCAAATAAAGGGTGATAACCACACCCCTTGACACATTCTGAGTCCTCTGCTATCATAAATACTTAACCTTTTGTCTTTCAGTAATTAAAGTAACAAAAGGCAATACTTAACACGGGACAGTCGAGTCCCTATCCATCTGCGGGTATCCATTCCGCAAGTAACTAAGGTAAAACAAATGTTTAAATCTGTATTCGCAGCAGCTGCTGCTCTGTCCATGTCCGCTGGCGCTGCCCTTGCAGGTCCCTACGTCAACATTGAAACGAATGCTGGTTGGGTTGGTGATGACTACACTTCTGCCACGACAGACCTCCACGTAGGTTTTGAAGGAGAAGCAGGTAATGCTTCCTACTACATCCAGGCTGGTCCTGCGATCGTCGCTGTTGATGGTGAAGAGACTGACACCCAGTTCTCTGGTAAAGCAGGTGTTGGCGTCCCCGTTTCCGATGCCCTTGGAGTGTATGGTGAGCTTTCCTTCCTGACTGCTGATGACGATGATGACTTTGGTCTGGGTGGTAAACTCGGAGTCAAGTACAACTTCTGATATTTAATATAGACACATAAACATCTAGATGTTATACTGGGGGTGCGACGGCATCCCCTTTTTTTATGAAAAATTATTTTATAAAACTCATTACCCATCCTGCCGTCCATTATAATCTGATTACTATCTCATTACTTGTTATTATAGGTATGCTGCATAACCATGCTCATTACTCTATGGAAGTGGATGCTGACTCGTATGTCCTGCAGTGGTGCAGAAAGCATCCAAAGAAATGCACATACAACCGTGACTGGTAGGTGTTGACAAAACTTTATCTTTCCTATATAATATGTAAAGATTCATTACAAAAGGTAAATGACTGTAACAACCAATGAGCGTGGACAGCAAAATCTATTTGCTAAAGA
>Ga0181419_1000298_pt1 | contig 17029 bp, 23 predicted proteins | sample 42SPOviralmetaG_FD_130144 | JGI IMG/M metagenome (GOLD analysis project Ga0181419, IMG submission 130144) | Marine viral communities from the oligotrophic San Pedro Time Series (SPOT) site, San Pedro Channel, CA, USA - 42 SPOT_SRF_2013-04-24 | ecosystem: Environmental > Aquatic > Marine > Strait...
ATTCTTCTAGGATATCTACAATTTTTTCTAGAGCTACATTGGTTTTCTTCATCTCATCTACGATTGGCTCAGTGGCTGGGGAAGACATCATTTTCATCGTAGAATCAAAGAGGGCGTACGGGTTGGGCGACTCTTCATCGCATTGCTTCTTTTTCGATTGGCAAATAGGCATCGTTCGCATTGACTTTTTAGTAACTCTGTTTACAATTTGAACGCGAACAGGTGTAAGAAGTCTAGACGCAATCATATTTCGTAATTAATCTATGTTTCAAAGTTTTAAACCCTTTCATTAATCGCTTAAGAAATTAACTACAATATAAATTACAATACAAGACATGTCCATCGGACTCATCGGCACCGGCTCCATGGGCTCTCAGCTCGCTATTAACATTTCCAGGCGTTCAGTTATTCACGTGCATAATAGGACGTATTCAAAAGTCAAGAAACTTGCTGACAAGAATATAAATATTGAAGGTCATGAATCCCTCGTTGATTTTGTTTCAAATATGAAGGAGCCTCGTACAATTATCACAATGCTCCCTCATGGTAAACCATCAATGGATATGATTCATAATCTTACTAAACACGTTTCATCTGACGACACTATTATTAACTGCGCGAATGAACTATACAGGAACAGCACCTACAGTGAACAGGAATGTAAAAATAGGGGCGTGAATTATCTTGGGGTCGGTGTCTCCGGTGGTGTATTGGGAGCATTGAAGGGTCCCGCCATGATGGTGGGTGGTGACAAAGATGTTTACGAAACTGTTCGTCCATTTTTGGAATCGATCGCGTGTAACAGTGTACACATCTCAGAAGACGCCGGTTCGGGACATTTCACAAAAATGGTGCACAATGGTGTAGAGTATGGCATGCTTCAAGGAATTGCCGATGTATTTGCGTACTGTAACTATGATACCGAACGATTCAAACCCATCCTAGAAGAAGCCAAAGATACGTTTCTGGACGGGTATCTTATAGACAGTGCGATTCGCGTCTGTGATACTCTTCCAGTGAATAGCATCGACGGGATCTGTCAAATGAATCAAACTGGGACTTGGACCCAATATTACGCACTTCAACAACAAATCGACGCACCCATTATTAGTTCTGCTGTACAGACTCGAATTGCGAGCAAGCATGCCGTGAATATCAACGATAAAAAGCCTAAAAATATTGTGAGTTCTACCCTCGCTATTCAAGCTCTTCTGTTTGTATTTGCGTCGTCCATCATAGAAGGATATGCCATCACAGATTCAAAGGGTCTTCCTCGTGAAAATGTAAAAAAAGCGTGGTTGAAAGGTACAATCATCGAAAATGATATGATTCCACTTGAGATTGACATGCTGAAAGCCATTAGGAAGTTCAGTGTAAACGGTGCGAGACAAGTGTGTAAAAGATGTATGAGAGCGAAGATTCCAGTACCAACCCTTGCTAATGGAATTACCGCGTATGATTTTGAACGCAACGGAAACAAATCCACATCAATTCTTATGGCAATCCGCAATGATTTTGGAGGCCACGAAATCAATATCGTTTAACATTAGATTCGTCGTCAAGATCATAGCAACAACAGTAATATAATATTTGAAGTGTCATTCCAATAAAAATTGCTGCTACAAAAGCACCAAAAAGTATGAGTAACATTATAATATTTATTACTTTTTATGTATCATGATTACAACAACATACAACATGACAACATGAAGAAAAAAGTATAGCTCCGATAATACAAATTGATACGACAAGTATAAATTCCATGTTTGTATATACAGAACGGAGTTTTAAGCACTTTTACTTACGTTAATTAAACGTAAAATGTTTCATTTTTAATTCTATCATGACTTTTTGTGTCAACGTATGCATGCATTCTGATGTTTTCCGTATAGTACTCTGATCCTGCGTGAATTGTGTCACCTCTGAAAATAACAACATCCCCCTTGTCAAAATGAACATATTTTCGAGATAAACCATCGGGTGACACAATAAACCTACAATTATTGCTTACACCTACTATGATTCCGTGTGGGTATTCACTTTTGTTGATGTTTCGTAAAAGATCATAATCACGATGTAAGCGTTGACGTTTACAATATGGATACGATTTCAAAATGACTGGATCATTTACAGTCCCCTTGTATCCAAAATTCTCTATGATGCCTTGAAGCTTGCTATTAATATGTTTGGTGATTGAATTAGAACTTTTGAAATCGTATTGAATACGTTTGTTATCATTATCTTTATCTTCTCCGTCTCTGTTGTTAAAAATTGGATCACCTTGACCGGCTTTCGAAATGATATACTTTTCTAAATCGGGTGAAAGGGAGAATGCATTCTTGTATACTTTATACATGTGTATATTATAGTTATTTCTTTCTGCTTTAAATCAATACATTTATAATTTCATGCATTCTTGACGTCATGTTGAATTCTTCTTTGTAAAATTGTCTTCTTTCATTACATATCGCATCGCGTTCTATATCCTTCATTTCTAGATAATACCTTATTTTTTCAGGAAATGACCTAATATCGCAAAAATCGACTATTTTTTTCATTTTATCGTACTCACTTGAGCGACTATCAACTCTATTGATATTTTCATGTATGACGATGACATTATTTGGAATCATGAGAGAAATTCTGTACATGTCAAAGTCACAAAAATCGTGAAACCGTGACACTATTATGGCTATTTTTGATTTTCTAATATGAGCAATGTACGTATCTAAACTAATATGTGGTTGAATATAAAATGTGTATTTGGATAATTCATCCTTTAAATAATGAAGTACTCTCTGTCGTTTGTCATTTATGTTTCCGCAAAAGATGACATCTGTCTCTTTTGAAACCGGTGGAAATTCTAAAGATGGGTAATACATGAGTCCAAACGTTCTCTTATCAGTACATGCATCTGACGCGTATACTTGACGTATAATGTCGTTTGGATTTTCCATTATTCGCAGGGGATATTTTAAGACATCTATAGCCGTGTAATTGAATACAGAATAATCTAAATATTTGACACATCTTCCACTATTTATGATTTTGTTTGCGAAGTATAGATAGGACCCTCCAAGTGTAATGAATTCCTCTGCATTTATGATGAATATTTTATGTTTTGTGTGTTCTAGTTTGACACCACCTATCCTCGGTATATATAATCTAATATCTGATATAATAGTATCTTTTTCAGTAAGATTTCCTACATCACTTCTGTTTAAATATGCGCAATCAATACTTTTTAATGTCAATTCAGTAAACATATACTTGTAAAATAGCTTAATAATTTCGGGAACATGATCCCACAGTTGATACAAGTATATCATTTAGAATATATTTGTTTTTTTTGCATTGTATAATTACGTTATTCAATGACATACATAAGATACGTATTCACGACAATGCTTTTATTATGGAATATATAAGTGATGATATTGGTATTCATCCTCATATATAACGTTATGTTCTTTTCATATTTCTTACTTGAAATCTCTGTACAAGATGTAAGACCTAGAACTGTGCAAAAAGTACATTCTACTAAGCGAGTGTTACTCAATGCAGCCAAAAATTTGAAAATAAAACATCATGATGGAGATGAAAAGAGGATCGCACAACTCGTCAAGAAAAAATTAGATATGTTGTATAGGAAGTAATCAGTAAAATATGAAATTTGATATATGACCAAAAATATGGTTTAAACAATGCCATCTGAATGAACCATCACATTCTATCGTTTGTGCATAAGCATACCCAAATAATCCAGGGGAAACAAGCATAAAATATAATCCAAGTTTATTCATCTTGTATGCTTTGAAAAACAAATATAATAGTGATACAGTAACCACAGTATAATCTACATGTAACGCTGAATCATAGTTCCAATACAAGTTTGAAGTAATACACACGATGTACGTGATCACCATTAAATCATATTTTCGAAACCATAAATGTATGAATGGAAATATAGGCATCAAAGATGCAGTTACACTCGGATACTTCATTATTCAAGACAACAAAACTTTCTCAATGTTGATGCATGTTTTATTGGTAGAAAATCGGGAATTGTATTACAATGCTGTACAAGTTTGAGCGCGCCCCACCTTTCCGACGGGTTGAAAAGCGCACAGTTTCGAAACACGTGTTTGACACGCTCGCACATCCCATCTATGAGGAACACATTTTGATAATGGACAACCGAATCGATCAATTGTTCTACACTTAAACCTTCGTATGGAGGTTTACCGAACATGAAAAGAAGTATCATTCCAAACGACCAGATGTCCACCTTAGCATTATATTCTTTATGCATGAGTACTTCCGGAGCCATGTATCTATACGTACCAGTTTCGCTGGTCATATTATATGCTTCGTCATTAGATGTTCTGAGACAGGAAATGCCAAAATCTCCTATTTTTGCTTTGAAACTTGTTGTCAATAGAATATTATTTGGTTTCAAATCACGATGAATGATGCATTCTGGCTTTCTGTTATGTAAATATGCCAAGCCCTTAGCTATATCTTTAACTATTCCAATTTTTTGTGGATGTGTTAAAAATGTATTCGCCGAATCAAGTGTATCGTTAGACATATATTCCATGATGATCATATGCGGGTGTATAATCGTACAAGCCCCTAGAAACTGTAAAATGTTTGGATGATGAAGACGGGAAATAATATCCATTTCGATTTCAAATTCTTGTGTATCTACATCATTTTTAATAACCTTTATCGCGATGTCTGTACCTCGCCATTCCCCCTTGAAAACTGTCCCGAAAGATCCTCCACCAAGTTTTTGTTGTACATGGATTTCAGTAGGAGGTATTTCCCATTCCCCTTTTGAAGATATATCTTGTATGGAGAGTTTATGCATTATATAATATAATATTATCTCATATAAACTTTAAATTCCAAATGTTTTACCACATCCACATGATGATGTTGCTAACGGATTGTTGAAAACAAACCGATCTCCCATGTCATCAGTGACCCAATCGACTTTTGTTCCAACAAGATACATTAAGGACTTATTACAAATGAATACATTCATGTTTTCGTGTTTTTCCATGATATCATCATCGTTTATACCTTGTATTTTCGAAAAAAGATATTGAAATCCATTACATCCTCCTGCTTTCAATTGAAAAAGTACGTTCCCGTCTGGAAACTTGTTTTTAAGATGCTTGAGGGCGTTTACAGAAAGAGATATTGTGTTTCGCATTATGGTATAAACAAAAAATATATTCATACATAAAAATGATACCTAGTGGAACAATATTGAAGAATAGCTGTAAACCAATTCACGGGTTTGAGTATGATCATCCTTTTGATGGTCATGGTTTGATAAACACGTTTCAAATACGAGAGAATAAAATAGCGTATAAAGGAATTAGAGTAAAAACAGAACATTATAAAATGGAAAAAAAGCATAATAAGAAATTATTTAGAGGTCTCAATACAAATGTAAAACATAATCCTCTATTCATCGAAAATTTCAGTAACATATCTGTTTTTCATGATACGACAAGAAACGAAATTCAAAGTTTAAGCGAAGGTGGTATTCCGTATTTAATCGATATAAATGATAAGAAAACGATTGGAAGAAAATTCAAATATATTCATCCTTTTATTCCCTATTTTCCGATAACAGCTCATCCAAAGATAGATAATGGTAAAGTGGTAAATGCATCTGGATTATTATTTATGATGACATTATTTGATGATGACGGGATATTATTTATGGAGAATTTTCCAGATGGTCAAAAGTATTATTTCCATGATTTTACTATAACGGATTCACATTACATTATTTACCTGAATAATATAGACGTAGATATACCAAACATGTATATAAACGATGGTACAGTCCTTGATGGATTTTCATTTAACAAAAAAAATAAAATTTTAATGGTTGATAAGATAACAAAAAAGAGAACGTATATTGACATACCACCAGCGTTTGATAGACCAGTTTTGCATATAGCTCATATACAACAAAGGTCAACAAATGAACTAGATATATACATGTCTTTGATCCCCTCGTCTTTCTCGATTTCAAATATTCAGTCTGCCCATGATTTCGAAGGATGTTTTTTACATAAATTTTCTATCATAAACAGTAAAATTGATACTATTAAACAGGTATCAGACATACATTGTGAGATGCCTGTACAAAATAATGGGAACATATTTCTTATAAATAAAAACACACTTGTAAAATGTGATACTAAAACAGATAAAATAACAACAATTGATTTCGATGATGAAATCCTCGAAGAACCTGTACTGTACGATAATACACTATTTGTAATAACACACGGTGAGAATTGTACAAATATTTACACTTACCTTGCGAATTCACTAGAGCATATTCACACTGAGAAGTTTCCCTTTAATGTGTCTTATGGGTTTCATGGTACTTTTATACCTTTTTAATTGATTTTTTGGTTTTGATATAAGAGCATGACGTGATTTGCTTCTATTTTCGGTATGCACTTTGATACTATTTGTAGAATCATTCTTTTTTGAATCTGTAAAATCATATTTAGGAGGAACAGATATCCTTGTACCAAATACGTTGTCCCATAATGGATATATGCCACAATAGTTTCCATTGAAATATTTATGATGCTCCATGTGATGGGTAATTCCTGGCAACCCCCCGTGTACTAATATACCGTAAATAAGGTGCATCGTTTGTACGAAAATAGCACCTCTTTGCGTGATCACAAAACCGCAAATAATCGGAGATATGAAAGATATTGTCACTGATATACTTTCAGATATTGTTAAAATGTATGCATCAATAGGTGACGGTGTTGTTTCAAGGTGATGTTCTTTATGAACATATTTATAAATCCATTGATTTTCGTGCATCAATCGATGTGACCAATAGAACCAAAATTCAACCATCAGTGAATATATTCCCATCCGAACTCCTTCTTCCAATAGAGACATAGGTGGTATGTAGGAAAACCCATGTACGTATGATATGATAGTATTTGTAGTAAATATACCCACTAACAAGTTCCTCCCGTTTATAGCAAGTTTATTTGGTATATTTTTTGTACCACCGACGAAAAAAGGTATTTTATTGAAATAACAGTACACATTGGATGCGATGTATGCGATTGTTGTGGGTATGAAAGATTCCATGCTTATTACATAATATAAAATTACTTTTTCGTATCAAACCCGATCATTTTCAACGCCTCTATTTGAAACAAATCGCATGGGACATTTACAAGATATGGCATTTCAAGACTTTTAATATTTTTAATGATAGCCTCATCCTGTGAAACAGTGCGATACATTTCGTTATAAAATCGATTGAATACAAATGGTAGATCAAGTAAGAATGTCTTGGGATATAAAAGACACCACGTCATCTTTGTGTGATTTTCATCCACTGGAAGTAGGGTTGTGAATGTGATAAACTCATATGGATCCTTCAATTTGATTCGAATAGATGTAGTGTTAGGAGCTATGAACCGCGAGTGTATTTCCGAACCATTATCAGGTTGCATGTGTTCCGTCAAACTACTCGATGCCTTTGGTTTTACGTTAGCGTAACAATCTACATAGCTCATACCCCCGTCATTTGAATAATGAGGTTGTATTCTAACATTGTCTACACGACCATTGTCTTCATTTGCGAAATCGTGTACATAGTTAATATGCGACACATCCACCCCATTCATTATCCAATCAACGATATTCCCTTCCAGTACCTTAGAACCATATACACGTGTCCAACTTTTATCAAATAATTCATCACATAATTCTGTTGGTAGGTGCTCATTTTCACCAGAAACGACTGAATCGACAAGCCATATGAAACCACCACTTTCTTCTACATCATAACCATTCACATTACCTTTAGTCGGGATACCACATCCATCTGTCAGCGAAGGGACTTTGATCAATGTACCAGAATTATCGAATTCCCATCCATGATATGGGCATTGCACACACCCATTGATTAATTTCCCTTTAGAGAGATCCGCTCCTCTGTGAGGACATACGCTATCTATGAGAGACACCTTTCCTAAATCATCTCGAAATAATGCATATTTGTGTCCATCTATCTTGACGTTTTTTATTTTCCCACGTTTCAATGTTTTACTGAGTCCAATTCCCCAAGGGGCTTTCATAGGAACCGAAGAAATCATTCCTTATCATAAGCAATAATCTTTTAAATAATTTAAATCTACTCACCTAAAGAACAACCAATATCTCTTCATAAATGAAACAACGATGAAGACGATGAGCACTCAAGAAGAATTTGAAGCCGCTTTTGAAGATGCGTATGATGAATACAGCAGGATGTTTGTAGAAGGATTGAAGATTGTATTTCAATTCAACAAAGGTGAAAAATCTCATAAAGAAATGACGTCTGAAATGTTTGCAATAGCAGAGATAAAGGCTATGCTTGAAGATGATATGGAAAACATGTTGATTAGTTTGAGGGAAAGTGGAATAGACACTGATGAGATGCGAGAGAGGTTTGATGCATTAATCAACTCAAACGAATTCGACTGGACGACCCGTGAATGATTTTAAAATTTTCATGAACATTTTTTCATGACTTTCTTTTTTTATAGGTCTCTCTCTCTCTCTTTTCCTCTCTATTCTATTAAAATCTTATACATAATTTTAAATTTATATATTTATATACTAATTCATAGTATTCTATGAACAGAATTATACAAATAGCATTTGAATATATATTTTATTAAAATATTTATATATATCCTGTATATCTTACATAATATATGATAATTCTTTAGATATATATTGAATTACATTTTAAATAATAAAGGAATTATGAGAGAAAATATACAATTAATTGAAAAGATATCTATTATACACCTTGATAAATAAAAAATAGTTAAATAGAAAATACAGGACCATATGTACGGGTAAAATGATAATAAGTCAGGGAATTTTTCCAAAAAAAGGACCAAAAGTTAGGTTTTTTTGTGAATTTTGGTACTAAAAGTTGCGGATTTTAGTGATTTTTACAAAAAGTCTTGGGCATTTAACATCTCCAAAAAAATTAACGTATAAATAACAGAATGGGAATATTTACTCCTCTCGTGAGACTCGTAAAAGTATTTGTAGCTGGAGAAAGGTATAGGACAATTCGCGGTAGTACCATTTCAGCACACACAATGATCATCAATAAATTCTGCCAAGGTTTCAAGTTAACAAACAAAACGAGACAGAATCTTATCCGAACTGCAAGAGATAATGGCAAAAAGTTGGGATTGTTAGATTAGCCGAAAAATGCCACGCTGGCTTAAAGATTTGCCACGTGTATAAAGTACGGAAGATGGGAAAGACGAAGCGCAAGCGTGCTGAGCAAACTGATAAGGAACTCGAGCAAGAATACAATCATCTCGTGGAACATCAGGAAGAACTCAAGGAACAAATAAAAAAGCGTCAGGATGCCATTAGTCAATTGGAGTGTGTCATCGAAGAATGTGCTGATATGTGCGTAGAGATTGATAAAAAGCTTAATTCTGACAAGATGAAACAGTATCTATATAGGAAAAAGCTCAAAGAACTCGAGATGCACGCAGATGTCGCTTCGAAGATTACATCTGAAAAGGCAGCAGAAGCCGCCGCTGCCGCGTTTCACGCAGAGAAAATCCTACACGAACTCGCCGAACACAAGGCAAAACAATAATTTTTATAACATAATACAATGAAACGTGTAGAGGGGGTTTGGGATTCTATAGTATGTTTTCTTGGATGATGCCATCTTCTTACAACAACTAATAATTATTTAAAGACAAACCTACTACGTATAACATACAATGAAAACTGTAATTTGCCAAACCAAAGTGGGCTACCGAAACAACCAACAGTCCATCAACATGCGCTGAGAGGCGTCATATTGAAAAACTGATACATATCGCAAAGAAAAAAGGTGTTCCGAGACATAAGATCGTAACTTGGATACATAGACACGAAGGTGAATTCTTCATTCACAGACAAACAGCAAACGGAGATGATGCAACATCACTTCCATGCATATTATGTAGGCAAGCACTTGAGAAATACAAAATAAAATGGACGGCATATTATAACGACGCCTGGATATGTTCTACGGACCCTGACATCCCACCTAGCCTCCCTACGACGAGACAGTGTGAACAAGTGTTTAGAAAGCCTCGTAATTGTGTTGAACGTTAGTCTTACCACTCATCAGCCCCTCTGCCAAAATTTCTTGTTTTGCTGATTTCATTTCTTTCAACCCTACACATTGATGTTTTTCGGGTGCATGGCACCCTAAACATGTATGCGCAGAGCACCATTTACAATCAAAACCTTGGATGCCAACTTTCTTGTTACACTTCACACACCGAGCCATATTATATCTGAATAAAAAAGGTCTTAAAGTCTTAAACCAAGACCACGTTGAGAAAATCTATCAAATTCTTTCTTTTTCTTGTCTTTATCAATTCGGTGCATGTAAATAGCACACTGTGCTATGATATCTTTTGGACGCTGGATATGTTTATTAGTCAATTGAAGGAAATTTCCGTTTTCATTGTAAAACATTCCATAATCATTTGCACCATTGATATTACGTGTAGGAAAGTCTTTGTTTGGTATGAAATCATAGTACGGAACCTTTTGATTATTGTTCACGAATCCCAGGCTCACGAGAAATTTCCTGAACTTTTCTGTGGGTATTATATCTTGTAGATGAAACATGACCTTCATTATATCGAAACGAACATTTACAACTTTTGGATTTCCCCATGGGAGAAACTTGTTTTTTATCTCTTTAGTGAACATAGGATCATATATCTGTAATTGACGTAATCCAGTTATCGCTCCCTTGTGCGCGCCATCGAAATCTATGATTTTAAGTTGGTATTTACATGGAATTTTCACTTTGTGATACCCTTTATTAAACCTAAACTCATACGTGTCATAATATCCCTCTAGTTCTGGCCGATGACGAACAAACATATTCCCAAAATGAAGATCGGTGTGTGTCAATCGAATTGTATTCATGCACTGCAAAGTATACACAAGTTGAAAAAGAACACAAGAAATGCCGTCAAAATCCTTACGCGCATACCTAGATTCTAAGAAATCATCGAATGGTGTATACGCACGAACATTCTCTGTCACGAGTATTGAATGAAACCCGCTCTTCTTCACGTTTGCCAAATTCTTTTTCAACGCACTTCTATTGTGGCAATACACGATAGAACGACAAACATTTTTTGTGTTTAATCGATTCGTTATCTTCATCATCCGTGTTTCGATATACTGAGGTGTTTTTCGAGCCTTATCTTCTGTATCCGCAACAAACCTACCATACATACAAGGTGACACTTTTACGAATACATCATGCGGAACACCCTTCACACGAAGAATCCCACTACTTATGACACATTTTGACCGAGTGACACATTTTTTCATATCTCGCATCCGAACATACCGAACACTATCTTTTTTCAATTCATTGAATACGGTCACGTCCATTATTATTATCACATAAATATAATCTATGCGGTTTTACAAAGACCCTTTGGAACGTGTACCTTACACTGACGACCCTTGTCATTCTTGAACCCGACGCATTTATTCTTCAACCTTTGGCGAGTTCCTGGTGTTGTTTGAGATGATTTCAACGCACGCTTTTCTTCAGCAGTATATCGTATCGTATGACAACCAGACACCCGCGGTGTCCGACGTGCGCTCACGGGAGAAGGGGGTGGCGCCTTAGGTGTTTTCCTGAGACTCGCAGGTGAAGGTGGTGGAGCCTTAGGAGTCACTGGTGTTTTTTTACGCATCGCGGCAGCAGCTCCCATTGCAGCCGTTCGAAAACCCCCTGCCCCCCCTGTCCCCCCATTACCCTTTGGTGCTTTCGGTTTACGCCCGGGTTTCATCTTCAGACGACACACGCGCTTTTGATACGTGTATCCTTCCATTTTTTTACACAGTGCCCGCAGATCCTTGAGAACATTTGAACATGCTTTTTTTGGACGACCTGGCTTATACGGTCCATCCCCACAAGTATTCGATTTGAGTGAATGTAGTCCTTTCAATTCATATTGTTTTGATAACGACATGTATGTACGTACTATTCGTTATAAATTCCTGAATACCAAAATAAAATAAATAAGAATATGAAAACAAACCAACACATAAACCCAAATATTTTCGGAATACTCGGTTTACTCCCATTCGTCCACATGGCAACACACCACAAATCAAAGATAGCCCAAATAGTCGCATTCAACGGAATCGCCTTCCATACATTCTTCAGAACATCGCCGACAATGAAATGTTACGACATCATATGCAACATCATCCTGACTGTGTACGTGAACACACGCGCAAGAGACCCATGGATACTCTTTTTCACTATCATCGCCACAATAGGTTTCATGAACAACACACACGAATCAAAGGAAAAAATCCAAGAAACAGCAAAAGATCTCGCACATGTGTTAACGGTACAACTTCCCCTATTCATCGGACTCCACTTATTTTTTGTACCAAATCTGGAACAAAAAGTAAGTAATATTAATGTTGTATTACACAATTGCTCACTATTTTAATAACGGGGAAAATATGTTTAGTAACATAGAGCGGCACATCTCCGCATTCAAGAAAATTGAATGTGATAAAAAATTCGTTGTTGTGTCAGCTATTGACAATGTACACGAAGAATCGATGATTTACAACAGATTGTATGACTTTTGCAAGAATTATCTTCATGATAATTTATTTATAGTACTCACTTACTATAATTGGGGAGGAACAATAGCGGCTTTATGGGAATTATTTCAATATTTTAAAAGAAAGTCCATATTCTACGGATACGTAAGTCATTTTGAAGAAGATTTCGTGCCTATACACGACAAATGGTTTGAAAAATCAAGAGATTTATTACATGATAACATCTACGTGGGTGAATCTGAAACAGGACGTCTTAAAATGCAAAATGATGATCATAGAATAAGTAACAAACTTTTTACGAATACGGTAAGATTAGGTTACCCAGAGGTATGGACTGATGGCGGGTTTTATTTCACAGACATAGGTAAATTATACATAATCGAAAAGAATATAGGCGTGTTTCACAAAGGGAATCCAAATACAAAATACGATCATACCATAGACGGAATATCCATAGGAGAAGTAGGTTTCCCCACTCAGCTATACAGCAGAGGACTAAAATTCGCGTGCTTGAATCGAAAAACATATTTTATACATGGTGCATGATTATTGCGTTATGAAAATGTTTCAAATATGAATGGATATAATATGTATTCCATAAAAAGATTAAACATAGGGGATTTCGAGAATTATAAAAAACATATTCAAAGTACGTTCAGCTTACACGATTTTGAAAAGTTTGTATCATCATTAAATGATGAACATATTGTATTATGTATTGTTGAAAACGATTGTATTGTAGGTAGCGGTACATTGAAAATAGAACAAAAATTATATCACGGGTATTGTAAACTTGCGCATGTAGAGAACGTACTCATCAATGACGATAAAAGAGGGAAAGGATATGGAACACTGCTCGTGAACAAGATAATCGATACAGCTAATGCACTTGGGTGTTATAAAGTAAGCTGGATGTGTAATGATAATGTAGAAAATTTCTATGAAAAATCTGTACCGAACGTACAAAAATGTAATGGGATGTATGTCCTTTTCCCAAATAATTTCAACTAACTACAAATTGATAAAGAATTACAAGATCTTATCAATTATATGTTGGAAAAGGGCACTTTAACGTTAAAAACAAAGAAAAAAGTACACGACAATCATAAGAAGTAATTAAATATCGTTAAGATAATAATGCACATCGGTATAGTCCGTGTGGCACATACATCGCATATCATTTATCAAAAGCCGGAAACCATGTTACTCTTTACGAAAGAGAAGAAGACATAGGCGGGATATTGAACAGCGCAAAATTGAATCGCGAGTCAAGAGAGAACTTGCACGAATCAGATGGACAATGAATGGACCATGTTATCTTAGACTCCCGCGATAGTGGGGAGAGTAGTGGGGATGACTTACAGCCGATGAAGATCTCCTAACCTTATATTCACCAAAATGAATAAGTAAACCACCCAATAAGTACAATACTCCCATAACTCCAATGATAATGGCAGTTGCTCCTATTTGTTTTTTATGTTTCAATTTAATCGACTTTAATTTCATTGCCATTGCAAACAAGATTATTGAAATGACTATGCAAGATATCCCAGCGCATATTAAAGGCAATCCATGCTTTTTTGATGTATCCTTAGACATTATTAATATATCAGTATATATTTTTACACACATGATAATAATAATGCACATCGGTATAGTCGGTGGTGGTCCGTGTGGCACATACATCGCATATCATTTATCAAAAGCCGGAAACCATGTTACCCTTTACGAAAGAGAAAATGACATAGGTGGGTGCTGGGGTGTACAAAGAACCCAAACAGGCGCGTTTACAGAGCACGCCCCGCGTGTGATGTTCGATAACTACTTGAATACGAAGGAATTCTTCAAGGAAATTGGCGTCGATTTCGATGAAAACTTCAAAAAGGTCTACGTAGTCATCAAGAAATCATTCAAAGATGCCAAACATTTCACCGTGTGGGATCTCACCGCGCTCACCATAGCTTACTTGTACCCTTCTATGGCGTGGAATAGCCACACGATGCAAAGTGTCATGGATACATACAATTTATCACAAAGCGCCAGTGAACACATCACACAACTCTGTTACGCGATAGACGGACAACCTCCCGAGAAACTTTCCGCGATGGAATTCTTTGAAACCATAGACACGATTCTCCCATCTACCATGTATGAACCTAAGATAGCGAGCACATCGAAAAACGGCATCGTGACAAAGATAAAAGAAGCCCTCACAGACGTCGACATCAAAACGAGACATACGTTCAAAAAGCATGACCCAGAAACAAACATAGCCACATTTTCTACACACCAAGGGACATTCGAAACACATCACGACAAACTCATCGTATGCATACCACCCGAACAACTCGCGAACGTGTATCCGTCCATTCGCCAACGAGCACAAAGGATGTCGTACACTGGTATAGGGGTACAATTTCATTACAACGAATCAACAGATCCAAAAGACATACCAGCTCCCAAAACAACAACAATAGGCTCCCTAAGAATCATCAGTAGTTACAACGAATTAGAGCACACTATTTCGTGTGTCATTTTAAACATCGACCTACCATCTCTTACTGATACAAACAAGAGGCAACTCATCAACATGACGTGGAAGCAACTTAAAGAAGCCATGCCAAGGCTTCCGAAATACAGAAAGGCGACGGTGACACCATCGGTGTACAAAAAACAAGACGGTACTTGGACATGTCGCCACGGGGCGTATTACAGAAACAAAGCAAACGATACGATATCCATCCATAATATTCCAGGTATCGCATACGTAGGGAGCCATAACCCGAGATCGTTTCCTTTCACGAGTTATGAATCGGCTATAGAAACAGCAAAATATTTTCTTAACGAATCAGGACTTATTCCATACAAGAAACACATCAAACGCCCATGGAGAGTAAAGGAAACGCTCATCAAAGCATTCGTTATAGCAATAGGCGCATATCAATTATCAAAAGCGTTCAAAAAGAAATCCCGTTAAAAATTATATTCTTTTATAATAAAACAATGAACCCCCCAAAACTCGACGACTATGGTAAAGCGATTGGGTTTGTGATACTTTACGCACTTGTCCTTCTTATATCATTAGTTTGTATTTACATGGTTGCAAAGATCAAAACATCGGATGAAGATGTTGGAATGTTGCAAAATATAGGAAAGGGGGTTGGTGTACTCGCCATCATTGGTGGCATGAACGGCATAATCTTTGAATTGTTGATACCAGCGATACGCAAAATGAACAAAAATAAAAACTAAATAGTCGCAAACGCCCGCGCATAGACATCAACAGCCTCGTTCCACCTGTTTCCGCAATGCGCACGAACCCATTCAACACATACACGTTCACCAAGCCCCGCAAGCACGTCATCGATGGCTTCCCAAAGCGCTCTATTCTTGACATCGCCACCGGAAGCGCTTTTGAATCCATTCTTTTTCCATTTTTTCATCCAAGACGTCACTCCTTGACATACGTAATTACTGTCAGTGTACACGGTAACACTACCCTGTACACTATCACACGAAGAAATCCACCGCAACGCCATGAGCATAGCGGTCAATTCCATGATATTATTTGTCACGCGCGCACCACCGAACGCACCGTCCCGAAACAGCTCTTCACCCGAAGGAGAAATAGCGATGAAACCCCAACCACCGTGACCAGGGTTTCCGAGACAAGAGCCATCGGTGTACACAAACATGTTGTTATAATAAAAACAAGTTAAATTCATAAGTTATTTAGTTAAGCGGATTCGACATTACCGGAATCGACTAAGCCAACAGCTTTCATGAGCAAAGCGATTTGAGCTTCTAACGAAGCAGTTTTAGCTTTCATGGAATCATTTTCCTTCTTTAGTACGTCCATTTCGGATTTCAACGCGACATTTTCTTCAGAATGTTCTTGGAATCCGCGGATCAAATACGGGATAAACCCAACATAATTCACCGAAGCCGCACTGGGTCCCCATGAGGAGTAGTCGGGGTCAATGGAAGGAACATCTGACGTAGCGATAGCATCGGCGGGTGATCCACCTTCACCAACCCGCACAAGGTGGCGGAGTTCAGGGCAGTCGTACCAAATCTCCTGGGCGATCAAACCGGATTCAAAAATAGCATCTTCTACGTTTCCGTCCATCATCGATAGTTTGTCGTACACCTGAGGACGAAGCTTCAACAACACATTCGCATCGGTTATATTCTTTTCATTCAATTTAAGACGATCATCTGACTGTCCGCCATTATAACCTGGTGGAAGACCACCACCATAATCATACCCCCCATTCAGATCCATTACTCTTCTTGTAGTTCCGTCCTGTTTGTATTG
>Ga0181419_1000299_pt1 | contig 17024 bp, 26 predicted proteins | sample 42SPOviralmetaG_FD_130144 | JGI IMG/M metagenome (GOLD analysis project Ga0181419, IMG submission 130144) | Marine viral communities from the oligotrophic San Pedro Time Series (SPOT) site, San Pedro Channel, CA, USA - 42 SPOT_SRF_2013-04-24 | ecosystem: Environmental > Aquatic > Marine > Strait...
CTGACCAACCTGTAAAATCTTGTTGCCGTTGAGGATCTTGTCGCTAAATACTTGTCCCATTTTATTTACCTTGTGTTTTAGGCCTCACTTTGGCCTATTTTAGAACTACATAGCCTGATGGCTTTGCACCGTTGAAATTAATAATTACCTTACTGTTCACATCATCGTACTGAATTGGAACTTCTGCCGTTATAAATTCCAGTGAATCTATATCATCAAAGTCAGGGTCTATCGTATAACTACCGAATGATTCCGGTAATGATGACTGACCACCTAGTTGTACGGTTACTGATGCAGCATGTTGCCCGATTGAGGTGTGTGGATTAGCTGCCTCTATCAACTGCCATGATGAGTTTGATTGATTAAACACTACATAGTAATTATTGGAGTCATGTTTATATGCGTTGTGATACGTGTAAACGTTAGCCCAGTTACCAAGCGAGTTAATGGCAACGCTACCAACAGTATTATATTTACCACTGTACTTGTGAGTGTCGTTATCAGTCACCGTTACCGATGAATTATTTATGGTCTGTGACGTATTAAGAACCAACACTTCAACTAATGGCTTTCTCTCAGAGTCAGGCCAATCATAACTCAATGAACCTTCATTGATAAACGTATGAGTTACTGAACGGTTTTTCTCCGTCTGCACTTCTAATGCTGCAATGTCAGCCTCATTTTTTGGTACGTTGTAACCTGTTAACTGTCTAAGCTTGATTACTCCGACTTCACCGGGCGCATCTAGGTCAACATATGTTTCCATTATGCCTTTATCGGTGGTGAAGAATATTTGTTCTTCTGGATACAATGACGGGTCAATCTCAGAACTAGCCATCCTTGAGTTGGCGGTGTCATTGGTAAACCACGCCCCTCTCTTACCATCTAATATGCGCGACCAAGTTTTACCGCTACTTTCCTCAGAGCTACATATACCAGTAGCATGGCCCGTGCTCTGTTTGTTGATTACAAAGATAGAAACCTGAGACTCTAATCTGTTTGAATCTCCAACGCTTACTATTTTCTCTTTCGTGCTATCGCTAGGTGAATGGCGGCCAATAATGGTACAAACTGGAGGTGCAGAAGCAATCATTCTCTGGGTATTTGTTCTAGGGTCTGATGATAAAGCCCAGCTTAGATCTGTTGACTTAACCACTAACTGCTCATCAATAACGTGATCAGGGTCTTTAGATGTTACCGTCACCCACTCACCGATAACCCTATTTGTCCATCCTTGCAAGAATGAGCGAGGAGGCACGGCATGAGTAACGCTTGACCCATTGAAGAACAGTCGGATACTACACTCTGTATCAGTAGTGTTATGCACTACCACCATATCTTCGACTTGGTCTTCTACGCCTGATCGCATTGTATCTAGCGCTATTATTCCACCATCACCCGTGTACTCGATGTACAGGTGGTTATCGCCATTATGGTAATAGTATGTTGGGCTTCCGGTTACATTGCTTTTAACCTTCTTAAACTCAATCGCACCACCGCCAGAACTTGAGGCTATTAATTCCTTAATATGACCAAGGTTCGTAGCGTAATTGTTTGAATCACTTTTTTTAACATTCTGCAACACACGGTTATTAACATTGATATTATTCCCAATGAAAAATATTTCGCTGCCAGAGTTATCATTAAAAATGTGGCCGTTTGATTTATATGTATTACTACCATCACCAAGCGTTACGCTATTCGAGTCATTTGAATTATTACGCTTAATTGAGCCAAGATTTCTAATCTCTAAAACTCCGGTATCAGCGCCGAATATCTTTTTGCCGTTATTTAGATGCACATCACCTAGATGGTTTTGAGTCTGCCCATTACCATCAACAGGTTTTAGCAGTCTCATTCCCGAGCTTTTAAATGCTGCATTGATGTTGCCATCTATCGTAATGTTTATGTTGTGATCATTAGTTATTGATGCGTTTCCATCTTTAGCTGAGAGGTCTAAATCTTTAGCTGTTACTTGAGAGAAGTTAACATCCTCGCCTAATTTGGCATAGCCGCTTAAATCTGGTGATGGTGGTAAGTTATCTAATCGTGTTTTGTTTTCCTTTGATAGTGTATCAGCAGCATTAGCCGTAGTCTTTACGGCAGCAATCTCAGATGCATTAGCTTTTATTTGTGTATCTTGCTGCCCTACAGTCTGACCTAGATTTGATATTGCGGTTTCATTTGTTTTAGAAAGCGCATCAGCGGCATCAGCAGTTGATTTAACATTGCCGAGATCAATAGTTATTGTGTTTATGCTTACCGTGTTTGCATCAGCAGTAGTTTTAACATCACCTATTGATTTAGCGTTATCAGATATTGCAGATGCATTAACACCAACTGACTGACCAAGGCTAGTAACATCAACCTTTATTGATGCTATGTCGCTTTTGTTTTGAGTGTTGTCAGCTTCTAGGGTATCAACTCGACCATCTAGCGCTTCAATCGCTTCATTGATTGGCGTAAGGTCTGAGCCTTTTAAATCGAACTCGTGAATGATTGATGTGCCAGCATCGTCATAAACTGAGATCATCTGTAGTGATGTATCAAGTATCCCCTTCCCTGATAGGAATGGTGGTGGCAAACCCTCCGGTGGGTCGACCATTATTACCATTGAGATATCTTTACCTTCAAGAACGGTCTGAGGTACTGTATTTAAAAATTTATCAAATAGTGCAATTGCCATGACTAACCCCTAGTAATGTAACTTAATAGCGAAACTATCAGATATGTTTGGTAGCTCACTGATTAGAATGATGTACTGAATCCCGTTTATTTCTATTTCCCTTGTTAGCCATGTAGCAACAAAGCCAGAGTATTCAACTTTGTAAGGGTTAGGATTTAGTACGTCTTTAGGGTATGCAACATAGATGTACTTATAAATACTGTTATCACTACGGGTTAAGGCCCACTCAGTAGACATTAACTCATCAGTCTTGAGTCCTGTTGTTGCTGAGCGCTCATCAGTATTGAGGTAATTGGTGATATCATCAGCCTGAATTAATGCGCGGCTGTTTATATCCCATCCGAAATACACGGTTAAATCATTAGGGTCTGGCGGTGGTAATGGTCCTGGTGGTGGCGCGTTACCTAACTGTATGGTTTGACTTACAACTTCGCCATTCATTCTGGTCGAGTCAATCCTCACTTCATTTGGCTGTGATGAATAAAGCTCTATAGTGCCGAATGATTCACCGTTACTTTCTTCTAGGCTGTGAATATGTTCTTCTTGCTGTTGAACAAGGTTTGACAATGTAATTAACTGAGCGTGAACCGCTTCAAGCTGTGACACATTTACAGCATCATCACTTGCCGTTCCCTCTCTAACCTTTTGAATCTTCTTAGATTTTACATTAAAGTTGTCTTTTTCTATGAAGAAAAACTGATAACCATCACTACCAACACCATAGAATGAATCACCTTTAAGGACCATTCCTAATTCGTTTTCATGGTAAATGCTGGCTTGGTTGCTAAATGATACTGAGTGTTTAAAGTCCACGTTGCCATTTTCTAGTACCTGATACGCTTCAATCAACTCGTCGGTAACTTTGTTTTTAGCGTAGTAATGAGTATCACCAACAGAATGAACTTCTGTATTGAAATTCCCATCAATATACCAGCGAGTGTACTTATCTGAGTTCTCAGGGCTTTCGTGAACATCTAAGATTCTAGTTGTGATGGTATCGAATACGCGATCATTTGGAGGGGTTGCCGACAAGGTTAACACACCATCAATAACTTCACCGGTCATATTATCACCGGGTGTAATGGTGCTGAAAACTTCGGGCAATGCAACTGTCATATCATCAAATACGACCGCGTCACGCTTTAGCATTACCTCTGACCAGCGATTCTTTGCATCATCAAAACTAATACCGGCACGTTGTATTGTACGGTTATTGTTATCATCTTCTTGATTGGCACTAATGATAGATAGCCTGTGTGCAAACCCCGTTGAGCCTTTACGCTGAGTTACTTCACTTGCTATCACGTAGTCAGTATCAGGGTCTAAAGTTATTGACTCAGGAAGGCCAGAGAATAAAGCGCCTTTAAATGACTGCACAAAGTAGCATATATCACCCGCTGAATGATCATCTATTACAGTCGCCCATCCCTCATAATTAAATGAAGCATAAGCACCCTCAGTCAATGGGGTCATTTTTATACCAGGAACACCAGTATCATCAAGTAACACTCGACCAGTTCCGTGATCGTATTGGACATAAACACCATTGCCGTATGTGGATATGTTTAACCCTTGCTGTCTATTACCAAGCAATAGGTTTTGAACACCTCCAGGCGCACTAACAAAATCAACAGCTGTACCATCAGGCATTTGTGTTTTGATGGCTGTGTTTTTATCTAGTGTAAACCCTTTAGATGGATCCGAACCAGAACCACCACCGCTATCACCTTTAGGGCCGCGAATTACATAAGTAATATCAACCCATGCATCAACTCGGTATTCTTGCAGTAAATGATATTGAGGCTCACCAGCCTGTACAGCGCATTGCTCACCTTGAAACGGTGTAGGAATGGCAGCATCACGCGCTTCTGTTGTGGCAAAGATGTGATCGTCAGGTAAATTGATACCTGTGCCACCACCATTACCACCAATAGGTAAATAACCAGCCATATTACGCCCTCCAAATTACAGCAAGGAAATGCGTAGCGCCTGTTACACCACTTAGATTAACGTTCGCGCGAATAGCTAGATTAGCCGCATTTGGTGCTTTACGATTACCATCATAGGAATCTTTAGCGTCAAACGTGCCATTCTCCACAGTCTTATAGTGAGAATCATCAGGGGTAAGTGTAAATACAACAGTACCAGCGGTAGGTGTGGCAATAGTTTTGTATTCATCAGAGAAGAAAATAATTGATGCAAGCTCAGCTTTAGAGAAGCCGGCACTCATTAGGTCAGAGGTAAAGTCACCGTCAGCAACTTCGCCTTTTATATAGTAGCGTCTTGACATGATATGCAACCTTTATTGGGTTAAAGGGACTAGCTCGTTTACATCTCCGAGCTAGCCAATTTTACGCAGGGGTGATAGGCCGCGGGTCACATCCGATTTGTGATAACTGGGTAATTAGTCCAGTTAGAGGAATCCGTTCATCCAATCCCCCACGGTCGTATTGATTATAAAGTAAAAAAGCACCCTGTGATAGAGTGCTTTTCGTTTATTTGGCTTCTTGTTTTCGTCGCTTTGGTTTAGGTGTAGCCACTTCCAAGGTTGGCGCTAGTTCAGCAAGCCCGCGATTAATCCAATCATTTGCCAATGCTTCTTCTACATCAACCTTGCTACCTAATTCCAAGATACGCCCGTCAACGTAAATTGACGGGTGCTTGACGATTACCGACACCATTAAGACTTGTTAGCGTAAAGAACTGACTTATGGTTATCTGAATCCACTTTAGAGATATAACCCTGAGCCATTGCTTTAATGAACAAGAAGTCATCATTATAAAGGTTACGAGGAACCGCAACTGTAGCCATTGCCATACCAGTAACAGCTGATAGACCTTCAAAACCAATGTGAGCAAATAGCAACTGGTTGCCAACACACTTAGGATCGAAATAGATTTCTTCAATACCTGATAGTGATTGAACCATTTGTAAGATATTACCGAAGCCTTTATCGTAAGTAGAGAAAGGTGTTTCAAGCTTACTGTATAGCTCACGAGAAACCGCAACCTTAAGTCCAGCGGATACGTTGTTGTTGATAAGTAGGATATCGCGCATCGCACGGAATGCAGCGTAAACTTCATCAGCAGTCGCAGCGCCAACTAGGTCAACTGTTAGTGTGTGCTGGATAACGTTAGAGTCAGCACGTAAACCACCCCACTTGCGATCATTAATTACAAGGCTTGAACCTTCCCATAATAGATCATTAGCTTTACGGCGGATTGTTAAGTCAGCTTCACGAGCATCATCAACTAATGCGTCATAACCATCAGCGCGCATAGCTATGATTTCACGCCAGTTACGGCCGAATGCTTTATCGATGATAGGAATGATTGTGCCAGCGTACTCAACAGAAGTATGGTTTGATTTAGCACCAGTTTGACCAGACATTGTGATTTGTGCGCCTTCACCATCTGCCGATACTTTACGGTAATCAAATACTTGCTTACCGATATTAACCGAACGAGATGCGCCCTGTACGCGACCCCATGTAGCAAACTCACCAGCAGGGTTCATAATTACTTTAGATACACGGTCAAATTCACGGAACGCATCAGCAGGTGTTAAACCTGTATTAACCGTAACCAGCTGATTACCGATAACTTGCTGTGCAGCGTGGCCTTCACCTTCAGAATAACCAATGGTATTAAGAAGTAAATTCTTCATCGGTGCATTTTTGGAATCTTCCATTTCTGCACGTTGATTACAAATTTCAGTCCACTGACCCTCAAGAATACGCTTCTGGCTAGGGTCCATATCTTTATTGATCTGGAAATAAATAGACATTGTTGTTACCTCTTAAACCGTAGCCAATAGTAGGGAGTTTGCAGCAGCCGCGTTTGATGCAACTTGCGCATAGCAGTAGATAGCATCAGAAGCACCAGCTTTTTTAAATGTGCCATCGCCGTTAGATGTTAAAGCATCACCAACAACAACGTTTTGTGCAGCAGCAATACAAACATTGAAGAACTCACCAGAGCGAGGAGCAACACAGATAATGTGATCGCCACTAGCAACCGCATCAGTAATTTTTTTACCGAACTGCTCACCAACTTCACGAGCCAATAATAGACGGCTAGCAGTTGTGCCATCATTATCTGACTTAGCAATTGCATCGCCAGTTTGAGCAACTAAAGTACCAGGAAGAATTGAAGCACCAGCAGTACCTTCAACTGTAAGCGGTTTATGGTTAGCACCATCAGCAGGACCAACCCAAATTACGTTATAAGCCATGATTTAAACCTCTTCCATTTTCATTGATTTAAGTGAGCTAGTTTTAGCTGAGTTAGCGCCGTAGTAATCAGCAATAGGTGCAGCTTGCGAGTTAGTAGCCATCTTGCGAAGTACTGACAAAGGCGTTTGCATGTAATCTGCCTTTTCATCTTCAGTGATCGCAGCGTTTGCAACTAGAGAGTTAACAATCGTTTCTCGCTCGGTCTTTTCTGCGCTAGCTTGGTTAGCAGCTAATGCATCTTTAACACCCTGGTCAATCAGCGCTTGAATATCAGCACTATTCATAGCTTTACCTTTTTGTTTTTTGCCATCTTCTTCTTCGTCGTCTTCTTCTTCGTCGTCATCTTCATTATCAACGGCTTTGGCTTTCTTCTTTTTGCCATCCATCTTAGATAGCTTGGCTTTCAATTCCTCGTCTGTTTCGTTGCCCGTAAAGACATCGGCACCTAACAGTTCGCGTAGCTTTTGAGCAACATTCATTGACTCGTCCTCGTTGGTAGTTAACTTTGTTGATTTTACACTGAATCCTAAAGTTTTGGCAATCTTTTGCATCCAATTGACTTTAACTTCGTCCGATTCATCAGCAGGTAGGAATAAAATGCTATCATTCGCTGTCTCTGCATCGTCCATATTAACCGTGAAACATTCAATCTCATCTGCGTTAACTGATAGTGCAATCTCATCACCGCCCGCACCTGTTTCATTTAGTAATAATGCATCATGGTCATAACGTTGGTTAACAGCCTTCCATGTGTAGTTCTTTCCGCGACTGTTACCTTGTAACTCTTGACGGTTACACAATAGACCTGTTGATGTATGAATGCCTTCAGGCTTGTCACCAGAGTTAACTGCATTACACCACTCGATTAGTTTCTTGCCGGCTTGCGTGCCTTTAGCAACGTCAACATTAACTCGAATGTCTTTCAGGTAGTTTCCACCCTCTTTACGAATGTTAACGTTAGATGCACCGATATAGTGGTTCTCTAGCGCCTTGTTAGCAAGAACATTATCTTGATTAGAGATGGCGACAAATTTACCTTCTACTTTAGGGTGTCCATTAGTAAACAAACGACCCTCCATAGACTGGTAACCTTTTTCGTTATCCTCGGCAGAGTAAAGACCGCCATTTAATACGATCTCATCTTTCAAAAAGTTATGGTTACGGATATAGATAATATCTTTGCCATCTTCTTTGGTCTTATCAATACGGATACGCTCAGCATTGATTGTGTTTAACAAGTTAATACGAATATCAGACATTTGATTATTTTCCTGATTACTTGACCCGCTCGCAGGGATGCAACTCCAATCAATAAGCGCGAACGTGTTTGGGTTAAAGCCTCTTGGCGCTAGACCATCAGCCCGGCTGCAATAGTTCTTCTTTGCCTCTGGGTTATCCTGCCTTGTCGGCATAGATGAATCTCCAAAATGCAAAGATTTACCATCACTTAGCCTAACAGCCTTGAAGGTTTTACCTTTGGCAGTGGGTGACTCTATTCTAACACGCCCAATTCCATACCCTAAAGTATATGTTTTACCTATTTTAAATTTCATGCTTCCTCAGCTTTAGGCATTAGCCTTTCTCTCATATCAATAGCTTTCTTAACTACACCAGGTGCGACCGGATGCCCGTTTTTATCCACAACTACAGTGATAGCAGTGCAATAACAGTTAATACTATTACCAGATCGGCTATAGAACTGTCGTTGCTCCTCACTTGTTACAAGTTTACCACTTCTAGCCATATGTGTACGGCGTGACGTTCTCTTGAATGCACTGATAGGCATAGTCATTGATTTAATATCGTACTTAATATCAGCGGCATCTTGCTCATCCTGCTTAGCCTTACGTAATGCGCCGGGTATTTCTGTTTGCGCGATACGATTAGCCCTAGCCAAATCAAAACGGTCTGTACCTTTTTCAGTCTTTAGCGTTACACGTTCGCGTAATTTCTTTGCAGCATCACGAGGACTAGCACCAGCAGCAATCGTATCACTTAGTATTGTGCGACATGCTTTTACTGTTGCCTCAGTGAATCCTTTCATTTCCTCGAACTCACGAGCAGCCAGATAACCTATACGGCGTGTGTATTCCTCACTAAATAATATATCAGCTAATGATTCATGTGTTTGTGCGTAGATAAGCGATTGTGCAATCAAATCGTTCATCGTTTCGCGTGTACCTTTCTCGTATGATGGCTTTACGTACTGAGCGAAGAACCACAAGTTATCAGGATTGTATTCATTTATGTATTCGCCGCTTTCGTCAACCATTAGGAAGCGATTAAGAATATCACCGATAATCTGATTCAACCTGCCTAACTCTGTTGGGCTCAGGTTGTAATAGTAGTATTCAGCATTACCAATAAAATGACGTGCTGACTCGTTAATCTTCACCTTCTCAGGCTCAAGCGTTAGATACACATCTTTGATTATCTTAGCGAATGCGCCTTTAATTCTGCGCTTAAAATCAGCCTCAGCCTTTTTTACTTTGGTCTTTAATCCTGTCGGGTCTTCTTTAAACTTAGGTATAACTGGCTCGCGCATGGGTATTCTCCTGTTTTAGTTAGTATATCAATCGAATTAATTTAAAAATACCCTTGCTATTATCTATAACATAATGTACATTTTACACATACAATGCACATAAGGATAAAACAATGTTCTGTAAATTCTACCGCCCACTAGTACCAAAGCAACTACAACCCCTGATTAAGTTTCTATGCAAGGACTATAAGAAAGGTGCTAAGTACACATTAAGGATTGAGATTGAAGATTCAGTATCAAAGGAGATAAAACTAAGTGATTTAAGTGTATCTGAAACATATACCGTTGGTGATCTTGTTGAATCACACGGTTACATGATTAAAAAATAAGTTAAATGGTGATGATGATGCGAATAGAGATTAACGAAGATAATTCAAAGTTCTTTGTTAAGTGTGGGTTTAAGCATTCATGGATTCTAAATATTGAGGAGTTTGGGTGGAATACTCTAAATGAATTGACATGCAGCTTTGAAGAATACGGCACTGACCCTATGTTTATAACTGATGTTAGATGTGTTGATGATTTAAAGGTCGTTAATGATGAGTTCATGATTGTAATTAACAAGGTTAACGAAAAGGTAAAACAGGAAGGGTTAAAAACAGACCTTATAATAAAGCTTTCATATAGAGTTAAAGCTTCAAGATTTAAGTTTGGTGACTTTATGAATCTATCAAAAACTCTTAATGGTTTTATTCGAAAATACAGAATCTGGCCAGCTAATGACTATGTGAATAAATGGTGATAGTGATGGATGAAAAAACAATAGTAGACACCATTAACAAAGGTATTGATGATTTCAATGACCAATGCATGACGATGGGTATTAACTCTAAGGCTTACCACATAACAAACATAGAGTGCGAAGAAATTAAAATGAACAACATGATTGAATGCAAAACAGACCGAGAGAAGATGCTATGCGAGCAAGTGTTGCGTATGTGTCGAGGTGAAGAGCGCCAAAAGCTAATTAACGGTAATTGGTGTCCGTCCTTTTCAACGAATTTATGTATTGATAGTGAATACCGCGCAAAGCCTAAAAAGGAATTGATTGTGCCGTGGGAGTTTATTAATGATGAAATTATAGAGATAACATTCACCAAAGATAACTCACCATACTGCAAAACTGCGACGCATCATCATGGTCATGTACTACAGGGTTTAAAACTAGACCTAGAAGGCATCGACCTGCCTGTAACAGTTAAGCGGCCATAGATTAAAAAGGAATACATTGTGAAGAAAGTTATATCGGGCTCGGAAATGATTAAGTCTTTGTGTGAAGCGGGTATTCTAAGTAATCTTGATGAAAACGTTAGCATTAAGAAGGTGGAAATTAACGCCGAGACTAACGGCGATGCTGTTGTTACTGTTAGCTATGCAAAGGTTGATAAGGACATACATTCCAATAACATTTAAGCGACCAGAGGTGAAGTGATGAAAATTGAAGAATTAGAACACATTAACAACCTAATAAAAGAAAGTCATAAAATAGGTCATGGTATAGCATTTCTTGGTAATGAAAGGATTGAAACACCAAAGGCTTTTACTTCTGGTAACTTTGCGTCTTATTACGATGGCCTTTTGAGTGATGAGTTAAATGATTCAATAGTTTCATTGTGCAGGGGTAGATTAAAGGAAAAGAAAGAGGCTATCGATAACGAGATTAGAAAACATATCAAAGACTGGTAAATAAAACTAAGGGGCAACTAAGCCCCTTTTTCTATCCTCTAAGGTCGATATCATCAAACTCTTTCGACCTATCATCCAAGCCCTTATCTTCTTTTGATTTAGGTAGTTGAGCAGACAATCCTGATGCAGTCCTAACCTCTTCAAGTGAGTAAGTAGGGTCTTGATAACCAGCACCAATCATATTTAATGCTATCTCTGACATTATCTTAGCCAGCTCAGCCTTCTCTATCTCTGTGGAGTTAATCAACTCATCCCACTTGATAGCCCACTCTACGCCATCCCATAAGCCAATATTAGCGAATGCTTGCAGCATCTTCTCTATTTCATAATCAAGCACGTTCTCACGATATGCCTGAGCTCGTAATGCGAATGAAATGTTATCTTCACTCGATGCACGCTCGCCAGTCTGCATACCTACAATAATTGTACTTGGTATCTGTCGGCTTGCTGCAAAGTCTTGGATTGCATTGTCGAATGGTTGCCCTAAGTCTGGTAGCTGTGTTGATAGAACCTCGGTGCTTGCACCACCTAGAGCAAGCAATGCATCAAAGTTTTGGTTTAAATCTTTACCTAACTTTTGAAATGCATCACCAAGCTTTTCAGTCTTAACACCTAGCATTTGTGCTAGCTGACCCGGTTGTATTTGCCCATCAAAGTTTATTGCGATGTGGCGTGCAGCATTCTTGTAAGCACCCTCACCACCAGCACCCACAACTTTCTCAATAGTCTTTAGTGAGTTGTACCCATTACGTAAAACCATAGTCTCAGTAGTAGGACTAGAGCCATCACCACGAATATCACCGAAGTAAATAACACGACTACAGTGGATAGTCTTTGCACGAGTAGGTGCGGCGATAGAGGTCTTAACTGATTGCGGGTCAAACGCTAGGTAGCTATACGATAACGGCTCACCCCATGTAGGGGAAAGCTCTTCCATATCCCACTCAGATACTAATAGCTGGTCCTGCCATACTGGTATAAATTTAACTACTTTATCAGGTGTTACATTCTCTGCTGGCTCGTTCCAGTCTTTACCATCTGCAATCTGGATAATCAGTCCAGCATATATACCAACACTACGACGAACAGTGACATCAGAATATACTCGCCATAGCTGGGTACGCTTAGCAAATCGCTTGAATTGTTTGTCAATAGCTGTGTCGGGTGTGGACTCATCGCGTTCTTCTTCTCCCTCATAAATATTAGGCATGGTTTGGAATGCTTTATCTTTCAGGCAGTGAATTGAGCCCTTAGCGATACCAATGCGATCATATGCTCGACGGCATTGCTCATACATAACTTGTTCAGGATATCCAAACTCGTTATATAGGCATTCGTGCTTAGTGTCACCGCCTTGCATTATATTGCCCGTTAGATATTCACGGACACCGTTAAAAAAGCTCATTTACATACTCCTGAATCGTGAAGGTGCGAAGATCATACTTGATAATCCTACGTCTGGCATATAACACATTATGACCGAATCGTTAATGTTTGGCGATGCCTGACCAGTACGCTTCTCCATATCTTTCTTAGATTCAACTTTCTTTTTACTGTTGGTTTCAGATTTAACCCACAGTGCAGTCGACATTTCACGAGCAATCTTTAAGAATAACGCCTCATCTTCAACATCAATTGAGATCATGTCTTCTGGGTTGATATCTCTTTCACCTAGGACTATGAACCTGTATGTGTTGTAAAACTTCTGCGCTGTTATTGCATGAGCTTGAGCTTTGGCGTTTGTATACATTTCACCAAAGGTCTTATCAGTGCCATCAATTAGAAAATCAGGATTAATTACTGGGCTACCTGCATTAAACGGATTAACCTCAACTATCTTAAGATGGCTAGCCCAATCAGCAGCCTCGATGTCATCTTTAACGAATATAGCCACACCATCACCAAAGCCACCACACTCATCATAATAGAATGCATCAGCCTTGTTTCTATCAGCCATTGATAACGCTCTACGGGTTGCCTCTCTCAAGTCAGGTGATTTAACCCATTCGTCTACTTCTACCAAGCAGTTACCATCAATATAAGTACACGCATTACTATCTCTTCCTTGTCCTGCTGGGTCATATCCTACGCGTTTCTTACCAGCTTTAACCCAATCAGGATTACGGCTTGCAAACCTAGCAGCTTTGATCCAATCAAGGTCGATAATGATGTCACCCTCCGAGCCAATCGGCTCACCTTCCCATATGTGGTTATATTCCTTTAATGGTGAAAACTTTAGTGCGTGCTGTCTTTGTTTCTCAAGGAATGCTGGAAAGTAAATATTATCTGACCAGTTAATCTTTTTCTTTATAGTCTGCTGAGGCTCATTAACTATGAATCTCTGATATGTATCATCAAGCTCATTACCTGGGTTAAATATGACAATGACTATAGGTCTACCACTATCAGGGCGAATAGATGGCAAAAACACATCCCAACTATGCTTGGTTACTGCCTCGGCCTCTTCACATAAAACAACATCAACGTTAGAGATTGATTTTACAGAGCGGATATTATTCTTAAGACCTTTAAATAAAAAGAAAGACCCGTTAAGCCCTTCAATGTATGTATTGGTTATCTTGAAGAAGTGCTCAAGGCCACGATTAACGATAGCCTTTTCTAATTCTTGCTTGATTGACTCATCGATTGAATCTTGTATCTCACGAGTAACCAATACACGAATCTTTCTCAGTGAAGCCTCTACAATGACAGCATCTGCAAAGGTGTATGTTTTACCGCTACCACGACCTCCATAAGGCACATAGTACTCATACTCTTTTCTGAATACAGTTCTATGCTTAATTATGTCTTTTGGGTTGGTGTAAAAGAAATCCCTAAATGCTGGCTGAGGATTCCAAACAAGACTACTCATCCGAACCTTCAATGCTTGACCAAGGAGTTATATCACCACCTGCAAATGCCACTTCCTGTTTATCAGTAAGACCAAGGTCTCTAGCTATGATATTGGAAGATAAAAGCCCTGCTGCGGCTCCTGTGAACTTCTGCTCATACATTATATCGGTTATAGCGTTAGTGACTTCCGAATATTCAGTCTTTTTACAGTAATCATGCCACGTAGAAGTGCCGATATTTAGGAATGCACACAACCCAGCCTGAGTCATTGCGCGCATTTTTGATGCGCCATCTTTTACTATCTGGCCTTGAAAGCAAAACACCTTAGCTTCTTCTAAGTTGTTCTTTTCACACCATTCAAAATACTCGACAGCTCTAGACCACATCTCCTCTGGACTAGTGAACTTAGGTGGCTTTCCTACTGACCTCTTGCTCCATAAATTAGAATTTGACATGACATTAATCTCTTTAACCGTGGGACTATAATTATATCAGTATACCAGATACAGAAAAGCCCCATCTAATGATAGGGCTTAATTTGTTTACTTAGCCTTTACTGGCGGGTACATAACATCCCATCGCTCTTTAGCAAGGATAACCGCCGATGCAGAACGAGAATCAACACTTGACCCTGCTTGTGTATCAACAAATGCACGAGTAAACACAATTAACTTATTCTCATCCGCCTGGACGAACTCAACTGCGATATTATAAGCGCCTGTACTGTAATTAACTAAAGCAAGTAACTCATTTTTAATTTCAAAATCAGTCTTAGTCATTTCTATAACTCTCTTTGTGGGGGTTAGAGTAGTATATCATTACTTCAGATACAGGAAAGCCCCCAATTAAGGAGGCTTTGAAATTACTTTAGCTTTTCACATTGCTTAACCATTTCTTCTATAATCGGCTCTATCTTTTGAAACCTTTCTAGCTCATCAACAGCTTCGTCAATCTTAATTCTTAGCTCATCGTATCTATCATCATACATACCAGCTATTGGTAGTCGTTTCTGCAAGTCTTTTAGTTCTTTTATCTTCTCTTTAGTATTCACAACAACCTCGCTTATTTTAATTCATATTCAAGTTTATTTATAACGCATTCAAGCAATGCATCTTTGTAATCGAGGTCATCAAAACCTATGCAGAAATAACCATCATTCTCATTTTTACCATGCGGCTCAAAGTACTCATATGCATCTGTAGTTACCGCACCAAACCCGCTGGATATTAAAACCGATATTTCAAGCTCCAAAGCTAAATTAAGAAGTGCGCCAGTATTTTGTTCGTAGTCAATATACCAACCCTTAAGCTTTTTCATGTTTTCGCCTAAGTTATGCCAATCTATAATTAGCTCATTTATCTTTTCGCTCTTACTCACAACAACCTCACTTTTAACTTGTAATAACCTAACTCGAAATTTATACGCTTATCTAAACAATGGAAGAATATAACCGCGCTTAGCTTTAGTGTTACACGCTTCCTTGCTATGTAATCGTCCATGAGTTTATTTACCTTTGCTCACCTCAAACAAAATTAAACTTAACACCAATGTTATTGAGCTAAACCCACAAACAAAGTAAGCACGTAAGTCATTCATGATGTTACCGCTAAACATTCCGTTACCACCTAGAATCATTAGCAATGATATTGCCGCTAGAATAATCGCTATGTATTTCATTATCACCCTTCCTGCTTAGTGTTAAATTCTACTTCTAGTTCTTCGATATCTTTGTAAATCTTCTCGCCACACATAGGGCAGTGATTAAAAACAATGCCGTCAGGAAATTGTTTTGTTCTAGCGCCAGCGTATGACTTTGTTTTCTTCCCTGTCTTGGTGCTTGTAAACTCCCAGAAAACCAAACCCTTAGCCTTACCGATAGGGTTGTGATCGATAATCTTATTCAGCGCGTCGCATGGCGTTAGCATTTGACCTACCATTACGCATTTATTACTCATCACTTACCTTCCTTTAACTCTTCTAATTCTTCTTGTAGCTCTTCAATCTTTGTTATTTTTTCTTTGTACTCGTAAATTAAAGATTCAATCTCTGATAGCAGAGTGTTGTGAGCATCTTGGAATGATGGATGAATAGATCCCTTAAAACCATCATCAAACCAATCAGCAAACGTTTCTAGTGCGCTCTCTGTGTCTCTTACGTAGATATCACTCATTTTTTATTATCCTTCATCTCGTCATATTGTTTTTTACTTAGCAACACCAAATCATCATCTAAGTCACGATGAAAAATAATTACTGGCTCTTTTCTTGACTCTTGGCATACTTCACGACAGTTTTTAGCAACTACCGACTGGCTAAATCTTTTCATGTCCACCTCTTGAGCTGATAGATACAATATACATAACTTATGTAACTTATACAACTCCGACCAGTTAAAATATCCAGTTAAAAAAATCCCCCATAACGGATATCTTTCTTATATCCGTTATGGGGGATAGGTTTAATGCATTGGCTTGAAATCAAAATCGTCGTCGTGCTCTATATCGTCATGAACATATATAAAACCGTCATGCTCACCAGATTCAACCTCTTCAATGTTTATTGGCTCAATATCTCTTTTACAAAATGGACAGTATTTTTTCATTAATTAATCATCACCTTTAATTGATACTGTTTTGTATAGACCAACAACAGTACTGCAATTACCAAGATGTCCGCCATCAACCATCAGGCACAACCATGAATATTCACCATTAAACTTAGGTTTAGACCAATATCCATCAAACACATCACACATCATCTGCTTTACTTGCTTATTTTTCATTACTCTTACCTTTCTCGTATGAATCACACTTAACCACGATTACGCCATCCTTATCTTTCCCTATTGGTTTCATTTTTGTAAATGATAAATCATCGCAGTGTGCAAACTCTTTAGCGAATCGACATTCAAAACACATACGACCTTTAGGTCTGTGAGTGATTGCTGGGTTAAATGTAATATTGCTTTTGTAATGTATCGCGTTAATTTCCATCGTATCTACCTATGAAGCGGTTGTTTA
>Ga0181419_1000301_pt1 | contig 17021 bp, 36 predicted proteins | sample 42SPOviralmetaG_FD_130144 | JGI IMG/M metagenome (GOLD analysis project Ga0181419, IMG submission 130144) | Marine viral communities from the oligotrophic San Pedro Time Series (SPOT) site, San Pedro Channel, CA, USA - 42 SPOT_SRF_2013-04-24 | ecosystem: Environmental > Aquatic > Marine > Strait...
CCGCTCAGGCTTCTGTCCGCAGTTATCTTTAATTGTCTCAATGCCAAGGTCAGCAAAAAGGCGGTTGACTACAAGCCAGTAAGCACCACGATGCTGTGATGTGGTCTTGAGTTCTAGCTCAAGCGGAAACAAAGCACGGAACCTGTGCTCATCTGGAGTATGGCTAGCAGTGGTATAGGTAGCAACACACCAGTTACGGGCAGTATCTGTAGCCCAAAATGCATCGAGGGTAGTGTCACCATCGATGTCTACGACAACTAAGTTGCTGCCTGATGCATTATCAACACGTCTGTGCCTGCCAACAAAATGAGTGGCGCACCAGCCGTAGCCAGCTTCCACCCACCCTCGTAGCCATGTGAGACTTTCTTCAATGTTTAACCAGCCTTGAGCTGGTTGCTTTTCTTTGTTGCGGCAGTCTTTATGAACTGCAATCCGCAGCTTCATTATTGTCATCCTCTGGATAAAGTTCGTGGAACATTTTTGCTCTTTTTAAAAAGCGTGATTCATAGAGTTCAAGCTGGTCTCCATCAATGAAAATCGCTTGAGTTGTCTCTTCAGTAGCTACCAAAATTAGTGCCACATCACAAAGAAACCCGACACGCTCGTTCAATGCGTATCGGTATGCAGCCATCTGCTGCGCACACTTTTGGAACTTTCTCCATCCGCCATATCCGACACGATCACCTCTGTCAGGTGAAAAGGCGGAGTATGGGCCATTGCTGGTTTTGAAGTCAGCAATTACTTTTACACCACCAATCTCTCCAATGAGATCAGGGCATCCTGCATACATATGCTCTGTACTCCAGACATATGCAACTTCTTTATCATCACTACGCAAGTCATACCAATCTTGGCGAAGCGGACGCTCCGACCAATGAATTGTATCAAACCAATCTAAGTATTGGGATAATCCATTCCAAAATGGTTGATATTCTTCAGGAACTCCTGGGTCCAACCCACGTAGATAGTTTTCACACCCAAGGTGAATAGCAGTGCCGCGTGTTGCAGCAGCTTCTAGTGCACCTGGGTTTTTGTCTTGCCACTGCCGCAAGCCTGCTTTCGACTTTTCACTTTCAGTACCTGAAAGGACGGTCGTGACTGACGGCATGTAGAGACCCGAACATAGATATTTGCGGTGTCCTGCCGACGTTTGTATACGATAAGGCTTATCATTAGCTGTGGTATTTGTCATCAATAGTCTGATTCTTGATCTACGCTTTGTGAGAAGTTTTGGCTATACGTTGTGCCTTGGCTAAATTCCGGCCCTTGAGCATGGCTTTCGGGTGACGGTTGAAACATTTGGTACAAAGTCCCCACTGCTTGACCCACTGCGTCTACAACATTTGAATTAGCGTCAAGCTGCTGTTTCAGTTCATTGACTTCTTGTCGAAGTGCAATGATGTGATCCATCAATGATGGTGCTTTAGCGATTGGTCGTTGGGCAGGAACGGGCGCAGGTTGCGTAGGAGCTGCAGGTGCATTATTTCCAGGTACTTGTCCAGCCATAATTTGTGCTAGACGAGCTTGCATTTCAGGAGGCAAATTCTGCAGTGCAGATGATTCTGGTTGAGTTGATTGTGTCATGATTAAAATTCAGTATTATCTTGTTCTGGTGCTTGGCTAGATACAGTTGGCGCAACTACAGCGCCTCGCTTATCTTGTCCGCCAGCAGGGAGACCTTTTTCGTCAGTCGAACGTCCGTCAAAAGGATCCTTTCCTTCAAAGAAGTTGGGTAGCCAAATACTATCTCGTGAGGTCTGCCATTCTTTAATAATTTTTTCCGGTACTTTACGTACCTTCGGAAGGATTGAATATGTAGTTTCCAGCCCAGCTCCCTTACGGCTGATTTTAACCGAAAAGTTTGCCAGACCTTCTTCTGTCCAAGTGTAGTCTTCAATCTCTTGAAGTACTTCTGTAAGTTGATCACGGATAGATTTCTGCTCAATAAATAAAACTTCTAATCTTCCACGTGTTGCTGAGGTAGCAACCCATGCAAGGAAACGACGGGGTTTGACATAACTTCCGTCGATTTTTGGTCGATCTGGTTTGGACCAGTCGGTTTCACGGGCAATGTCAGCAGGAGAACCAGGGTGACTCCTAGTAACGACGTAGCCATTAAAACGGAGGTCACCGGTCTTAGGATCTTTGATTTCTGATGCGTACTGCCATCCAGTGATTGCATGTCCGGTTTCGTAACATCCGAGCAAGCGAAATTCTTCAGATTCTCCATCTTTAAGTGAGCTAGGTTTCCAGTATGGTTGTGCTTCTTTAGTTTCAATTTTATCTTTTGTTTCCAGTAATTCTGGAGGTAGGACTTGAAGTGTCATTATTTATTATTAGTAGACACTTCAAATGTAAGATATATAATTACCAAATGTGAGCTCATTAAATGAAGCGTTTAAGCGTCTCTAATCGCTTCATTTGCATCTATTAAAAAAGCCGGTGTTAGCCGGCAGTAGTTTCAATAGTCAGGTGTTGGATCTACTTCGGTGTATCCTGCTGCTGACCCGCTTGATTGCGGATTAGTTGACTTTCGCGGTTGTTCTTGACGTGTGCTGAAATCAGTTGCAACGATGGCGCGATATGGACTATCGGAATCATCTTTACGATATTCACGAATATAGCCTTGTACACAAATAGCGCGACCTTTACGCACACGATCAGTAAGCTTTTTAAGTCGTGACTCATGCGCTTCAAGATACAGCCAAGTTGTCACACTAGAGTTGTCTAGCGTTGTTCCAATCTTGACTGCGACCGTACCATTCCGACGTTCTTTAATTTCATCGCTACCGAAGAATGCATTGCCAAGTACTACTTGATTACAATACATTTCTTGTGGAATATTAGTTTCAATAGTAGTGACAATTAAATCCAAAGGCTTTGAAGTGTCATCACTGAAAACAATGTTGCCAGTAATCAAAGCTCGTGTTCCTGGCTTCCAGTCTTGAAACGTTGTAAGTTTTGCCCCTGCTCTGTCGTAGCAGAGGAGCCTGAGTTTAACTTCTGATCCACTGCTGCCAGCGGGCACCACAGCGTCAGCACCCCTATAGTCCAACCCGTAAGCGTTGATCGGATCATTAATTGGGGATTTGAATTCAACGGTTGCTGCAATAAAGTTCATTTAGACCGATATAGATATTATCAGTCTTAATCTTACGCAGTTTAATAGTTAATTGTGGGATGTTGGCCACATTGCTTCTGTAACTGTTGGCATCTGTTGTCGAAGAATTTCCATTGCATTAAGTGCAATTTGTGTATGCTCCCATTGAGTGCCATGCCAACTACGTAAGTCAATGTAATGTAGCCAACTACGGATAGTTCCTGACATATACAGTCGTGTCTTAGTGTTCAACGGTAGTACTGCACGAGCACATTCTTTAGCAATACCTGCATCCAGCATACGTTGATATAGTTTTAATCCCTCGCTCATATGATGAGCAATATCGGAACCAAAGTTTTCGTTGACTGATTGCGGAATATCATCAATAGAATTCTGCCGATTCACAACATCTTGTCTGCGGAGATGCGGTAATTCAAATTCTGTAGAGACTGCGTATCGTTGACTAAATTCTTGAAATGAAAATGACCGATGCCTCAATATTTGAGGAGCAATTGCTCGTGTCGTTTCTATTTCTACACACATAGATGCCATTTCAAATGGGCTCCAGTGCTTATGTTTTATGAGATATTTAAGTAGTCCGATTACGTTCGGATTATCTTCATTTGCAGGATTAGAAACTCTTGCAATTTTTCCAATTAGTTTTTCCGCTTCTGGTGTGATCCAGACTAGCTTTGCGCTGTGCATGGTAATTTTGTGAGGTACAATAAATATAAAGTAAAATATTTTAAAAATGGGATTAACCTTAACCTCTTCTTATCAAAATCAAGACTTTTTTGATCCTAATTTTGAACCTAAATCTACTTTTAGAAAAGCTGGTGAAGTTTTTGAACCTAAGAGTTTTACACCAGATAGTGAACCTAAGAGTTTTACACCAGATAGCAGTCAAAGCAATTCTATGATTGCAGATATGTATCAAGATGATGATAAGAAGATCAGTAAAGCTAATTCAACTGATCTTGGTCAAAAGGTAGATACAGGTTGGAAGGATGCTTCAGGAAGCAAAGTGTATAAGCCTGTGGTACCTGCATCTGAACAAAAGCCTAGTTCCACTCCAGAGTTAGGGACTTATGACGAAGATCAATATAAATACTATGTAAGTGATTTTGGTACTGGACAAGGAGCATCAGCTTATGCAGAAGACATGAAGAACTACCAAGGGATGGTAGATACGAATAATGGGGATTCACTTATTGCTGGTAAAATGGGTTTAATTGCTCAAATGATGCATCCTGATTGGGGTGCTTCGCAAAAAACTGGTGGTGGCAATCCAATTCAAAAAATAGATCACAGTAAACCTTCTGATAGGTATTACATGAGAACTAAGGGGGGTGCGTTTACAAAATCTGATGGCACTAAGCGTTCCAGATATTGAGTTACAATAAATATAAAATAAAACGTTTGAAAAATGGGTTTACAACTTACCGAATATAATTCCAATCAAGATTTTTCTAAGCCCAAATCCAGTTTCAGAAAAGCTGGTGATGCTTTTTCGAATAATGATTTTAATGCGAATAAGCAACAAGATTTTAGAAATGATAGTTCTAAAGCTAGAAACATGATTCCTGGTATGTATAGTAAACAAAAATCAGATAAAGAAGCTGCAGCTAATGCAGCTAAAGCAGCTAATGAAGCTAAGTATAAATATTATAAGAGTGACTTTGGCACAGGAACTGGGGCTGATGCATATGCAACAGATATGGAAAACTATGAAAACCAGCCCGAATCGATTCAAGGCATGCCTCATGTGCATGCGATGTTCCACCCTGATTGGGGTCGCTCACAGAAAACTGGTGGTGGTAATCCAGTTGTAGAGCAAGACTATAGTACCCGACCTAACTTCGCACCAGGAAGTAAAGCTGCAGCTCGTTTTGAAATGGATTTCGGCTCCGACAGCGGTAGCAGCGGCGGAGGTTATAAAAGCAGTTTCAAGTATTAATTATAACTTTAATCTTTTGCATAGCTAGACAGTAGAACTCGTATCTGTTTTACTGTCAGCTTGTCTAGCTGCTTATCTACATAGCTCAATAACTTTTGTTTGTAATCAGCTTTGTTCATTTAGCTTTTCGGTTAGCCGATCTAATTCAAGCACTTGCTCTGCATGGTATTTTCTCCATGATGCTAATGCAATTTTAAAAGCATCAACTAAATTATCGCCATAATCAGGTGCGTCATAAGAAGCATCAGCAATAATATCAGAGAACATTTCTGCGTAATGTTCTTTGCTTCCATAATCAATCATCATTTGTTTCTCCTGTTTTAATTTTTCCGTATAGATTTGGGCGTACATTGCCGTAGCCAGATCGTATATCTAATACACTACCGTTTTGTGGTTTAAGTTTGTCGTGGTAGGCATCAAATATGTCAACCTTAGTGTAGCCACGTACAGCGTCATATAGAGTCTTGCCTCCTAATACATACATAACAACATGGATGTCAGTTGGCAAACCTTTGTCGTCAAATAGATCTGGGTTTATTTCTTGTGCGTGTACTTGGATTTTATTTAATTCTTTAGCTGTAAATTGAAGCATTATCTTAGTGGTCGATATACGGGTGAGCTGGGGTAATAAAAGTGAACGCCGTCATTTCCTGGTGTGTAACCACCAAGGAAGGTAATGCCTAGTTCATCTGAGATAGATGAGAGTTGGTCGTTGTATCCACCGAAGCGCTCACTATTAGATGGAGCACCTACAAGGCGAATAGAATTTGCACCTCTGTTTTGTAACAGACGTACTTGAGCTCTAACAGTATCCCAATCGCCTCCACTATTAAGCACGCCAGAGGAGAGAACAACGTCTTTACCTTTGAACGTACCGTCAGGACGACTATTAAGTAGTGCAAGAGTGTCAGCAGCTCCTCTGCCCCACATAGCATCACTGTCGTTACTACCACGGGCACCCCCGTGACCTAAGCCAGTAGCAATACTATCTCCGTAATACAGTGCATTAAGAGGATTAAATTCAGGAGGCTCAGTATCCATTACAGCTAGTGCTTGTATTGATGCCTCTGGTTTAGCCAAAGGCGTCTCTACTTTCCCAGGCTTGAATGCCTCACTGTTAAGGGGAGGAGTAGAAGTAGCGGCAGGACTAGGAGTAGTTTTTTCATTAGGTTCATCAAGTCGAAAGTCAAAACGTGGATCAAACCGTCCTCTAGCATTCGTTTCTCGATCACGAATGTCGTAAGGTTTAGCCTCGCCATAGCTTTGATAAGCTTGTGCTTTAGATTTAGCTTGTGACCGTTTTGACATCAGGCATACTGGGGTAAATTTTGGTTGGCAGTTTCAAAGAACGCCGGCATTCTGCTAGCTCTAGTGTCAGCTAGTCCGACAGCTTTCCCTGATGTGTAGAGACTATCCGAACATCCCATCCAGAAGTTTGACGAGAGATGTTTGTGATCAGCTTCCCCTTTGAGGGATTGAAGAGTCCAAGCAATCGTAGCTCTTCTAAGCTTATCGAGCTCTTTGTCAGTCTTAAGACCGAGTTCTTGGCAGACGATTGTGTTCGCCGCGACGTGCGTTGTTTCGTCCCGGCTAATATCTGCAGAAGTGGTGCGTAATCCTGTATCTCCGAGGAATCGGAATATGGGCAGGAGCACGAAGAACACAGACCGTTCGAGCACGACTGCTTTGAGAACAGGGTGCCTGTCAAGTTCGAGCCACGCTTTAGTAATGCGAGCAGCTTCCTTCTCAAATTGAGCGGGGATCTTATGTGCTTCAGCCGCGAAATTAAGGGCAATGTCATGCTTTTCCTCATCCTTTACGTTAGATAACAGCAGCTCTCTACAGCCTTCAGCTTCAGTGCCTTGTGGCAACTCGCCTTTCATAGCTTGCGAAATGAAATCTCCAACTGGGATTTCTAGGCTTCGCAAAGCCAGTGCTCGTTGTACTGCTTCTTCACCGCCAGCTAATAGCTGACCAGCAGATACTTGAACTGGGGTCCATGTACGCTTGCGCTGATGAAGGTGAATGTATTTAGTAGCTGCTTTGGTCATTTCAATATGTTGTTAGGTTTACTCTGCACAACCCACACACATAGTGGGGTCGTTGAACACGTCGTAATTAGGTGTTGATTCGTCTGTCTCATTAATGTCAGAGAAGTCAAAATCAAACTGATCATCTAAAGCAACCATGGCATCATCTTTGGCTTGAGTATTTTGCATTACTTGAAGTGAGTAATACATACTTGTTTGCGGTGATGACAGCCACTCGTCCACAAAGTGATCGGTGTAAGTAATTACATCGCTCCATGTGTTGTAACTGTAGCCGTGACATAGATTTGTACGCATTAGCATTTCCATAATGCCATCGACAACTTTTTTATAGACATCCCAACCAACTTGGTCTGCTGTCTCAACGTTGCCGTAGTCGTAATGTTCTACGCCAAATGTGGAGCTGTCCCTATCAACCTGACGCCCGATCGGTGGTGCGATTTCGGGTGCAGTTGTATAGCCTGCTCGGTCCTTATAGCGATATGAGCAAGAAGCTGTCGGTGCAATTGCAAATGCTCGGTCCATGTTGGCGGACTTTGCAATAGCTGCTGCAGCGTCAATTCCTTCCTGAAGTGCTTTTACAATCTTAAGGGCTTCAGGAGTCACTAAATAATCAGCATCTGCATACAGATGATGGTTCAATGCTTCAGCAAATTGAGAATAGCTAACCTCTTCCAGTGCAAGAAGGTTTGCGAGACCGAGCATGCCTAAGCCCACTTGACGGTCATCTTCTTGAGAAAGATACTCGCCTGTTTTCTCAACACCAGTTTTTGCATGAAGCTCAATCAGTTCAGTCATTCCTGTTGAGAATGCACCGACAATGTCTTCAGGCCTACAGCCGCCAAGGTTTATGTGCTCAAGCAAGCAGGTACCACGGCTCTTAAGGAAGACTTCAAGACATACATTCGCGTAGATACGCTGGCCTTTTCCGTCATTCCGAATTTTAGCTAGCCAAATATCTCCACGTGAGATCCCCTTGAGGATTGCATTACGTACTTCTTCATTAGCATCTTCCCACATTTTTTCGTTGAGATTGATGCATCGTTTGGCCCATGGAATTTCATGACGTGGAGTGTCAATAAACTCCAAGATGTCTGCGTGACACAAATCTAGGTGGAGAACCACTGCACCATTTTTGTATACGCCCCCGCGCCGCAGCTGCTCATTTAGGCATGAATAAATCTTACCGAAGGAGACAGGACCAGAAGCTACTAAGCCTTTACCGTTGTCTTCACCAGCAGGTCTCAACTTGCTTAGGTGAACAGCTACACCTGCACCAAAACGCAAGCCATGGCTGACATAGCGCCAACTTGCTTCAATGCCGTTAGGGCCTTCCATGCTGTCTTCTACGACGAAGACAGTGCATGAAACAGGCAATCGGCTAGTAGGGTTATCAATCCAGTTCTGAACACGGCCAGTCCGTGCAATGAGACTATTTTCCATGGGTATCGTAATCAATAATTGTGGGTCGTGGGAAACATTCAGCTAAGTCAGGTGGTTGATAGTTAGGTCCTTTCAATACCTTGCCATCGGCTCTGAAGATAGCTTTTCCTTGTTCATCTAGTTTACTAAGATTGGACTCCATTACGAGGTCCATTGCTTTATCTAGATCAAGATTAAAAGCAGCAGCAAACTGATAACACACAAAGACAAGGTCGGATAACTCTTTAAGAAGCTCGTGCCTTGTTTCTTGATTCTCTGGGTCAGCAAAGACTTCGTCAGATGCATCCAAAAACTCCTTTGCTTCTTCAGTGATGAGTGCCACTTGCATGTCCCACAGCTTCTTTTTAATGAAGCCATATCGGGAGATATTGTCTAGTGATTCTTGTTGGAATACTTCACGGAATTGCCGTGCTTGTTCTAGTAATGTCATTTTATTTTTCTCTTAGTGTTATGCGTCCCCTTGTTAAATCAAAGGGACTTAGTTCAACAGTGACACGGTCTCCAACTAATAGTTGAATCTTCCGTGTAATTAGTTTACCTGAAGCACGACACAAGCATCGATGCCCCTCAGGATCTTCTAGTTCAACATTGAAATAACCATTGCCACTCTCTTTAAATATCACGCCTTTAGCTGATATTACATTAGCTTTCTTACTCATATGCTTTCATAAATTGTTCGCTTAACTTATCTCTTAGTTCATTGACACGTTCAGTATTATATTGTTTAAAATTGCCGCGTTTCTCTACTTTTTTGTAGTAGTGGAGAGCATTAATAATAATTGTATAATCTTCAATCGTCAGATTTAAATTCAGATTCATTTAGTTCTTCAAAGGAATATGTTTCAATTTGCGCATTCTCATATTGAGCAGTAGAGTTAAATTCATCTAATAAATGATCAACAAGACTAGGTCTACATTCAACGATCATTGTTACTGCGTATTTCTTTTTAAACGACAAGTGTTTCATTAGTTATACTTTCGTCGGTCTGTAACACAAAGAGCTACAATTTTTGACATTTTCACAGTCAGCTTCTCTTGAGTATTAAGTCTACTCTCAAGATCTTCAATTCGTTGTAGTAGTTCTTTCTTTTTCATTAATTATTCAGGAGTTCAGGATAAAGTTCTTTGACAGTAGCAATAAGTTCAGTGTTAGATTCAAACTTATCTAAATAATGATGCAGTGAATCAGCAGCATATTGGATAAGAGAATCCATATCCATGTCATCAATTACTGCATGAACATAGGCATCTTGAAGCTTGTCACGTTCGTCAGGTGTCATTCAGATACAATCTCAATGATTTGGTAGTCAATTAGCTCTTCGTGATCTTCAAGACAATCGTTAATACTATCTGCAATCCATTTTCTAGGATTACGTTCAAGCTTAAGTGTCATTGTTACTTGATAAACTTGCGTGTCAGGTGTCATTCAGGAGGATTAGCGTAGGTGTAAGCATCAATAGTTGAATCGAGGTGCTCAATGATTGAATTGGCACCAATGAAACGTTCTACCGCTTCTTCTGTATAGTCACAATCCTCATCACCATCTGCGTCAACTCGGCATTGCAGCCCTTCATAGGCAACAACTAAAGTTGGTGTTAGTTCTACTTCAAGCTCTTCTGCAAGTGCTGTTCGTTGGCCGTTAGGTGCACGTAGAGGGACATAGTGCAATGACGCTTGCTGAGCTTCTGTAAGACAGCTCACGTGAGCCTTGAGCTTCTCGCAGGGAGGACAGCCAGGCTGAGTAAAGACATAGAGTTCGTATTGTTTCATCATGCTTTAGTTCCATCTGTGTAATAGAAACCGCCTAAGCAGTTACTAGAGTTAGATACAATTACGTTCCTGTTATGCATATAGGAACGCATACCATGATGATACACGAGCATGACAGGTTCGCCAACATTAACTGTATCAAGTCTTGAACACAAGATAGTTTTAATTGCTGGCTCTTTACGCTTGTATTGCATCTCTGCCTCATAAGCAAGATGCTCAGTTTCTTCCAATGTGGTTGAGTTGAAAACAGTCATGACATATGGTTCGGAAACAGGGATTGCTTCCATCTCAGTGATGTATGGGTTCATTAGTTTGATGCAGATTTGTTGAATGTAATAATGATTTGGTCTTCAGATTCACCGTTTGAATGCAGCACTGACACACGCCTCCAATCTCCATCGAGAATGGAAGCGAGGTTATCTAGTTGTGTTTCAACGATGACTGTTGTTTCAGCATCAGTCATTAGTCAGTAGTAATTAAGATCTCGTCGTACTTGTGGATTTGGGAAGTAACGATGGTTCTCCCCATCCAACGGTTGTAGGCATCTGGTAGTTCAATCATGAGCTTCCGCCGAATGTCTTGCTGTAGATGAGACTTAAGAAACTCAAGTAAGAGTTCTTTTTGCAGGTGCGTAAGTTGTTCTGTCATTAGCTCTCAAAACTAATTGTTAGTAAAGAAACGTCGTCGAGTAGCTGTTCACGGACAACTCCGCTGTCAACATCAGATCCACGAAAATGGTACTCAGCTACATTTTCAAGGTAGTAATTGATTTCATTGTGGACATGTTGGTCAAGTGATGCCATAAGAAACTTACGGAAGTTTCTCTTTTGTACTGAGTTGAGTGTCATAAGCTGTCAGTAATGATGGATTGTGCTGCTGCGTTAGAGCTTGCTTCGTTAGGACGAACAAGTTTCAACGGAGGCAAATACTTTTTCTCAGCAAGATAGACTTCGACTTCTTCTCGCATTCCAGGATATTTAAAAGCGTCAAGACGCCCAAGTATTTCGTTGATATAGAACGAAGGAAGCTCTGGTGAGTCTTGGGCCAATGCCGCGTGGCACAGGCATACGAGGTCGAGCAATTCATAATCAGGGACTTTAATTGTTGTTGACATTTAGTAGCTCGTAGTATTCATCAGGATTTTCAGCAAAATGATCAAGCATTACAAGTAGGGTTGCAACAGTTGTTTCGCTGGGTTTGATTGGCAAGTTAAGGAGTACAGCAGTTAAATTTCTGCGCACATTCCGCAACCTGCCGACAGTGTCAGCTGTCATCTTCTTCGATTTCTTTTTTAGAGATGTTTAATTTGGTTTTTGCATAATGGCTGACCACTTCGTCTACAACGTCTTCTAAATGTTCTGTGTCGAACCAATCGAAGGACATTGAGCAAACGGATCGGCGTGTAGCCATATTCATTGCAGGGTAGTTTTCTACTAAATATTCATCAATATTGAAAGAAAACTCCCGATCGTAATCAGGATTTACAGGCATCAGAACTCTGTAGTGTCGTTAGTTTGCTCAGTTACATCAATGACTTGAGGTAGCTCTAGGGGAGCGTCTCCACCTTCAAGCTGTGCACTGATGAGCTCTACGGCATCACGCATGATTGCGTCAGTCTTGAGCTTGTCTTTGTCGCTACGTGCTTGAGCGAGTGCTTCATACGTATCGTCGTGCGTAACTTTGACAGCACCGTCACGAACTGCAGCAAAGCAGGGACGCATCTTGGAAGTACCTTTCCAAGTGTCAATAGTGATGAGGTGGTCAAGAGACTCGTTAGCACAGAGACCCATGAGGCAAGTCATCAGGCACTGTGACCAGATGGTTGCAAGACCAGAGGTAAGCATCAAGGACGTACCATTCTGTGTCCTAAGAAAAACATTGAGCTTGCTGCCTTTGAAGCCAGCGTCTTCGTAGACATTGTCAATGATGGTAAGGCCAGAAAGAAATACTTGGCCAATACGAGTGCAAGGCTTGCCTGATGGTTCCATCAGTGCAGTCTTCTGCTCGTCACCTTGGTATTGGAAGAAGACAGCATCGCTGTCCTTAACCAAGCCAACGCCAATCATAAAGTCAACAGACTGTGAAGCTTGTCCGCCAAGTTCGGCGATAAGTGCAGTGGTGTCGGCAGTAGGATTAGCAGTTGAAATAACAGTCATTTTATTTTTAGGTAGGTTGAACGACTGCCCATAACGGGCATTAATTTAAATAGCCGGCGTTAGCCGGCAAAGGTTTATACAGTTGGAGTTAACTCGCCAGCAAGCTCAGCTTGTTTGGCTACAGCTAGACACTCCACGATCTTCCAGACCATCTCACCAGATAACTGGTGGTGGTCACATGCATACTCAATCGTGTCTTCAATCACCTCAGTGAGTTCGTTCAACACGTCCGAATTGATTTCCATTTAGCTCAAGATATAATTTGCTTTAGCCCTTTCGGACACTCTTAACTATAGCCGGCATTTGCCGGCCATGGGCTGCTATTTATCAGAAGTAAATATTAAAATTAGGGGCTCGGTTATTTGTTAGTTGCAGGTTTTGATCTAGTAACAGTCTTTTTGCCATTGGGTTTTATGGTAGCAGTTCTAGTAACCCCTTTAGCGTTTTGTGTTGTACGGGTAGTAGTAGTCTTTCCTTTAGCGTTTGTTACTTTATTGACGTGTACACGCTTACCCTTACTATTCAATTTCTCAGCTTCAACACGCTTCTTTGTTTTTCCTTTAGCGTTAGTAGTTTTAGTTACAGCTTTATAGCCATCAGCAGTCCTCCTTGCTGAACTAACTGTTTTGCGTGTTTTTCCTTTAGCGTTAGTAGCTTTAGTTACAGTTTTACCGCCCTTTTCAGTACGCTTTGAAGTTTGAACAATCTTCTTTCCGCCAGATTTGTTTACAGCCTTATATCCAGAATCAGTAGCCTTGATTTTCGATTTAGCAACTACTTTGCCGTCTTTCTTGGTTCTAGACACTACACCTGTATCAGTTTTTCTAGTGCTTGTTTTAGAACCGTCACTGTTTTTACGTACAGTAACCTGCTGACCCTTTTTATTGGTTCTGGTTTTGACAGAAGCCGATTGGCGTCCAGCTGCAGCTATAGCCGATCGGTCTGCAGCACCTTGCTTTTCAATATTAGTTAGATCAGACATAACAATTTATAAGGTTATATCTATAAATTGTATCAAAGGTTAATCTCCATAAATAGTAAAAATAATGGGGGGCTGAATAAAACCCCCGTCTGCTTAGTTAAAAAACTCCAGGGATAAGATCGCCTGTAAGTGCATAAGCACCGATAGCTGCGATTACGCCAAGCATTGCTAGACGACCGTTGAGCTTTTCTGCCTTTTCGTTGTGTGTCACGGAGACCTCCATTACTTGCATTTGTGGTTCTTTTGCGTAGATATTTGTGCGACCGCCGTCTTCTGTTACTGTCGTCATTAGTTTCTCTTAATTATTAATTATTGTAACTGATTAATGTTGGCTCAGTGAGATTCTGTCCAACTTGCTTTCTATTCTAATCATGTGAGCTTCAACTTTAGCGATAATTTCGTTTAAGTCTTTTTTGCTTACATATTGTTCAGCAAGGCGAAGCTCAAGATTATCTACACGCCTGTCAATTTCTGTAAGGTGTGCTTTAGTTACGTATTTCTCAACAATGCGTAGCTCTATTGCGTCTAGCCTTTTGTCACTTTCGTTGATTCGATTGTGTACGCGAGTCGTTAGAGCTCCCACTCCTGTGATGACGCCAATCGCAGCGACAATAGATGCTTCTAACATTGGTCAATAGACAAACACGGTTATATTTAGTTTAACAATTAGTCCCCACGGATACATTCAGATAGAGACTCTTCAGCCCATTCTAAGTACGCAGAACGTTGGAACTGTGGAGTATCCTTTGATGTAGAGATAGCATTTTCTACAGTAGCGACAATAATGTCAAACTCTTTGTAACGAGGGTTGTTAAGGCTAATATTGTGATTTTGGTAATGCTTGAGTGCATTGATTACATCTCGCATCTGTTCTGTTGATAGCTTAATCATTTAATTTATTGCATTAAAAAGGCCCACATAAGTGAGCCTATAACAATTAGCCGATAGATGGTGCAACTAGGGCCACAGGTGTGGAGCTAGTTGACGCAAGATCGAGCGGGAAGTTGTGAGCGTTACGTTCGTGCATGACTTCCATTCCGAGACCTGCTCGGTTGAGGATGTCTGCCCAGGTGTTAACGACGTGTCCATCGGAGGACTGGATTGATTGGTTGAAATTAAAGCCATTAAGATTAAACGCCATAGTACTTACGCCCAAGGCAGTAAACCAGATACCAACCACAGGCCAGGCAGCGAGAAAGAAGTGCAAGCTACGACTGTTATTAAAGGAAGCGTACTGAAAGATAAGGCGACCAAAGTAGCCATGAGCAGCCACAATGTTATACGTCTCTTCTTCTTGCCCAAATTTATAGCCATAGTTTTGTGATTCTGTTTCAGTTGTCTCGCGAACGAGTGAGCTTGTAACCAAGCTTCCGTGCATAGCAGAAAACAAACTACCGCCAAAGACACCAGCCACCCCAAGCATGTGGAAAGGGTGCATGAGAATATTGTGCTCAGCTTGGAATACCAACATGTAGTTGAATGTTCCGCTGATTCCGAGGGGCATTGCATCAGAGAAAGAACCTTGACCGAATGGATAAACAAGGAACACTGCAGTTGCTGCAGCCACGGGAGCTGAGTAAGCAACCATGATCCAAGGGCGCATACCTAATCGATAGCTAAGTTCCCATTCGCGTCCCATGTAAGAGAAGATACCGATAAGGAAGTGGAAGACAACAAGCTGGAAAGGTCCGCCGTTGTACAGCCACTCATCGAGTGAGGCTGCTTCCCAGATTGGATAGAAGTGAAGTCCGATTGCGTTTGAAGACGGGACAACTGCTCCTGAAATGATGTTATTTCCGTAGAGGAGCGATCCAGCAACTGGTTCACGTATGCCATCGATATCAACAGGAGGAGCAGCAATAAAAGCAATAATGAAGCATGTTGTAGCGGCAATAAGAGTAGGGATCATCAGTACTCCGAACCAACCTACGTAGAGGCGGTTGTTGGTACTTGTGACCCACTCAGTAAAGCCATCCCAGGCTTCCTTAATAGGATTAGCCTTGGGTGAAAGAATAGATGTTGACATTTAAATAAGACATTGTTTGTGTATTAAGGCGAGTAACTCGGCACGGTGGCCTACGTTACAATTCTACACGTCAATGTGTTGAAATCGTGATAGTAATTTATACTTAGTCGTTAAAGAAAGTTTCAGCGAAGGACGCTATTTTCATATCGTCGAAGTCTGTAGGAATATGACGAGATAGACGATTAACAGGAGAAATATTAACCTGATGTAATCGAGCATCTGTTTTCAATCCGTTAAGTTGGCGACGTTCGCTCATCGTGTGAGGATGCCTAAGTCCAGTGCTGGACTCAGTTTGTCGTCTGTAAGTTCTAGACATAATTAACTCCTTCGTAGATAGCCGGAGTATCGGAATGCCCCGACTTATTTATAATTTATCGCGGAACTCACATAAATGTGAGCTACAGATAAGTAACAGTAGTCCACGCTACACCTGGTCCAAGAAGACCAATAGAAGAGGCGGCACCATAACTAAGGTCAAGGTCCCTGCCACTAATAAATGGTCCTCTGTCGTTGATACGGACATCCACGCAGCCTTGATAGCAGACACGAAGTCTTGTGCCAAATGGGAGGGTTTTGTGAGCTGCGGTATGTGACCACATATCAAACCTTTCCCCGTTGGCTGTAGTTCGACCGTGGAAGTAATGGGCATAATATGAAGTATGCATACTTCCACTTGCTGCTTTGCCGCTAATGGGCAAGGAAGCAACCAGAAAGGTGGCACTAGCTAGCAAACTAGCAGTTAGTTTTTTAAACATAGTTAATTGATATATGTACTTACGTGCTTTCATGCACGAACATAAACATTAACAAATTATTAATGGATATGTTCGTTATATGTTGCTAAGCAGTGACTAAATCACGAGCTACAGCAAATGCACGTTTACTAATCTGTGCACCGGCACCGAATGTGCCACGAGCGAATTGAGCGTTACCTTTAGCGGCAGTAGTGCCACGAGTGCTTGTTTCTATCTGTGTGATGGCATTGATGCCAGACCAGACAGAGAAAGGTGCAAAGTCAGCATTGCCATAACCAGAGGTAAAGGCACGCTCTAACTTTTCACGCTTGCGGAAGACTTGACCTTCGTCAATGTTGTAGACCTCATCTACAAACTGATTAAAAGCAGTCATGCCCATAGAGCGACGTGAGAACTCACGCATCAGGTCGCACTCAGTGGTGAAGTCTTGCCTAGCTACGTCGATGCTGTTGATAAGAGCATCAAAGTTAGCGTTAGCAGTTCCCTTATGGGTAATGCTTGCAGAAGCACCACTTTCACGGAGTGCAGCAGTCAATGTGTTTTGACAGACAACACGAATGTTGGTGAACTTTGCGCCACAACCAGTCTTACCGTCATGGCCTAAGTAGCCGACGATTCTCCTTTTGATTGTGTCTCCAGGGACGATGTCCGCTTCCGCACCACGGAGTGTGGCGGTAAAGCAGACTTTGGCACCATCAGATAGAACGATGACGCAGTCCATGTCAACCTCTTCTCGGATGAACTCTGCCATCCGAAGGAGCGAATCGTTTTGGACGATTTCGTA